>JAANMU010000017.1_pt1 | contig 174810 bp, 156 predicted proteins | sample 7279701 | NCBI WGS metagenome assembly JAANMU01 (sample SAMN14094539, study PRJNA606508) | bioreactor metagenome | isolation source: A lab-scale SPAN reactor treating ammonium-rich wastewater day 57 | place: Ireland: Galway | collected 2017-03-13
GCAGCGGGGTTTGAGCCCGGGAGTCGTGATCGCTTCGGCTGATCTGACTGACCGGGACCCGATACCCGCCGCGAGGTTACCCCAGCGGGCCGAGCGACCTTCCCCGTCGCTCGGCCTTTGTTGTGCGCTGCTTATGACCCAACCTGCGGCGTGTCCTGCTCAGCAACAAGCGTGTCATCGAGCGGGGGAAGTTGCATCTTCCTGCGCAACTCGGCACGCAGTCTCACCGATTCATCGCGAAGCCGGAGCATGGCTGCTTCCTGACCGTTTTGCATCAGATCATCATGTTCGATCGGATCTGCGAACATGACCCAGACGCGAGAGCGAAACAAACGTGGCTTGCTTTGCCCACGCGGCCAGGCGTCGTACGCACCTTCGATCGCGAACGGCACAATCGGGCAGCGGGTGCGCTTGATCAGCAGGGCTGCTCCGCGCTTGAACTCCCCCACCCGGCCGTTTTCCGTTCGCGATCCTTCCGGGAAGATCAGGACCGCCTGATCCTTTTCGAGCAGTTCGATGACCGTGCGCATCGCGACCAGATCGCTGCCTTCTTCACTGACGGGTACCGAGTTGAGAAACGAGATCAGGCGCCCGAAGAGCGTGGACTCAAACAAGCCCGCCCGAGCCAAAAAGCAGATGCGACGTCTGGTGATGGCGGTGGCGACCATGGGCGGATCGAGATAGGACTGATGATTCCCCGCCAGCAGCACCGCTCCGCGACGCGGAATCCGATCAGCATGCAGCCATCGCGCGCCAAAGAGCACACGCAGGGTCAGCCTGGCCGAGAAGAGCACAATCCAGTATCCCAGCGCACGCCACCATGTGTCTTTGGGAACCTTGGGCCCCGTGGACACGGGGGGCACCGCAGGCACTGTGGGTCGCGAGGCGCCAGCCATGAACCGCTCAGCCCTGTCTCAGTGCGACGACACGCTGGCGCACAGTGTTCTCAAGAGACACGATCACATCGGGAATTTCGAGCGTCGAGGTGTCCATCACGATGGCATCGTCCGGACAGATGAGTGGCCCATCGTGACGCGTCGAGTCGATGCGGTCGCGCTCGATGATTTCTTCGAGCAGGCGCGATTCATCGACCTGGCGTCCATCGGCCCGCATCTGCTCGGCCCGACGGCGCGTACGAATCTCGGGCGAAGCGTCAAGATAGAACTTGATTGCTGCATGCGGAAAGACGATCGATCCCTGATCGCGGCCTTCGGTCACCAGACGCGGATGCTGCTCGGCGATGATGCGCTGCTTACGGACCATGTGCTCACGCAGCTTGCCAATGGCAGCCACGACCGAGACCAACGCCGTCACATCAGCATCTCTGATTCGGGCGTCCATAGGACGAAGCCACGCGAGCATGGTCGGCGGATCGGCGGTCCAGTCAAAGTGCAGATCGGCATCGGCCACCACGCTGCAGAGGGTGTCGATGTCGGCAGGATCAATGCCGCGGTCGATCGCGATGGCGGTTGCTGCACGATACATCGCGCCGGTATCGAGAAAATCAAGCCCCAGGCGGTGGGCGAGCAATCGGGCGACGGTCGATTTCCCGGTTCCTGCCGGGCCGTCGATGGTGATGATGATCTGTTGATCGTCAGGCACACGCCACTCCGGTCGTAAGCGAGCCAGTTCAAGGATTGCGGTGGTCATGGTGCGTCACTCGCTCAAGCAGGTCCCGGGCTCTGTCAAGTGTACCAGATTTGTGCGCTGAGTGTCAGTCTTTCTCCAGCGCCCGTTCGACCGCGTCCTCGATCGCAGTTCTGCTCGAGAGCAACCCCTCAACGGGGTCTCCCGAACCCCGGTAGTCCAGTCCCAACGTGATGTCGAACCCAACCGAGATCACGGCCCCGATCAGAGGGTTCAGGTCGAACGCCTTGTGCACCGGCACGGATTCGCTCAGCAAATCCTCAATACTCAAAGGCTGATCGTCCTGACCTTCGGCCGCTTCTTCAAAGTCCGTGGTGGAGGCAATCACGACCGCGGCGTAAGGAGTGAGGCGGCGAAGATACACCACCGCATCCCCCGAATCGACCGCGCTGAGAAAGTCGGGTAGCGTTCCGACACGAAACCCACCGACCCGCTTGATGAGGTCCGTCACACGGTCGGCCTTTTGCGTCAGACCCTTGTACGGCGCGATCAGAAGATTGACTTCGAGTCTTTCGGCGAATTCCACAGCCTCGCGCAAACGATCGATAGCGCGTTCGAGATTGTCTTCGGTGTCATTGGCCTTGACGTGAATGGCCGCGCTGTTGCAACCCAGGACCTGGGCCGCTCGCAGCACTTGATGGGCGCGATTGACCGCTGCGGTGCCGAGGTCAAAGTCCTCGGTCGCAAACGGCAGGGGATCGGGCTCGGCGAGCATGAGGCAGGCACAGGCTGCCTTGTCGGCCCGATCTCGCAGCAGTTCCAGATCAGTTCGCGTCGAACCCTTGAGCAGGTCGGTTGACAGCGTCAGGCCGTTGAGCCCGAGAACATCGCGCGTGAACGCCGGAACATCCGGCAGTTTGAGTTTGGGAGACCTGCCGGTCAGCAGCGGACGAATGGATTGGAGGCACAGGGAGAGCAGCATCTCGGGCCGCACTCTACACGCCCCATCGCCCGTCGGCCATCGAGAATGAACTTTTCAGTCCGAAAACCGTCGAGGGTGCATCGGCATGCCGGAAAAGAGCGACACCAAAAAAGTAGACGGTCGGGCCTCAACAGCGCCGACCGTCCGGAGGGGAGAAAGCCAAGAAATGGAAACCGACGCGCCAGAATACCAGAAACCCCCTGCTCTCGTCAAGCATAGATTTTGGACATTGTGCCCCTTGGCTCGATAGCATCATGCCTGTACTGACTCATTCTTTATACAGGAACCTCTGCACCATGGCCACACCGGACGATCGCCGTTACAGTTCTTCCCACGAATGGCACCGCGTCGAGGGCGATCTGGTCGCCATCGGACTCACCCGCTACGCCGTCGATGCCCTGACCGACGTGACGTACGTCGAACTCAAGAAACCCGGAACCCGAGTGGAGACAGGGGATTCCGTCGGAGAGGTCGAGTCGGTCAAGACGACCAGCGACGTGTATTCAGCCGTCGGTGGCGAGATTGTGGCGGTCAATGGAGCGCTCGAATCGAGCCCGGGCCTGCTGAATGAAGATCCCTACGAACATTGGTTGGTTCGGATCAAGCCCGGCGATCTGGGCGGTCTGGACGACCTCATGGATGCTGCAACCTATGACCGTCAACATGCGGGCTGAGATAAGCCGGCAAGCGGCGGTCCGGGCATGATCGAGTGCATGGATGTCCACAAGTCGTACCGGCTGGGGGACCGCGATGTCGCAGCCTTGTGCGGCGTGACGCTCACCATTGCCCAGCCGGGGTTTTACGCCATCATGGGCCAGTCGGGCAGCGGCAAGAGCACGCTCCTGCACCTGCTCGGAGCCCTGGACCGCCCCACTTCGGGCACCATCTCGATCGCCGGGCGGGCGATCCACGCGCTGAGCGACCGCGAGGCGACCGAGTTCCGCCGCACGAGCGTGGGCATGGTGTTCCAGCAGTTCAACCTCATCGCCACGCTCAACGCCCGCGAGAATGTCGAGTTGCCTGGCTTGCTCGCGGGCGAGAAGCGGGCGTGGCTGAGCGAGCGCAGCGGCATGCTGCTCGAACGTCTGGGTCTTTCAGACCGGGCCGACCATCGCCCCGAGGCAATGTCGGGCGGCGAGCAACAGCGTGTGGCGATTGCGCGGGCTTTGCTGTATCGTCCGCCGCTGCTGCTGGCGGATGAACCCACGGGCAATCTGGATTCGGCCAGCAGTGAGCGGCTCTGGTCTCTACTGGCCGAGATCGCACGTGAGCAGGAGACCACGGTCGTCATGGTGACGCACGAGCCGGCCGCCGCGACGCACTGCCGTCGTGTGTTTGTCATTCGTGACGGCACGGTGCTCGGTGAACTTCAGACGGAGGGTCTTGATGCGGGCAGTGTGGCATCTGGCTATGCGCACCTTGTCGGCTCGCCGCTGGCGTAGTGCGATGCTGGTTGCGGCGGTCGCTCTGTCGGCCGCGCTGATCGCGGCGGTGTCGTGCGCTCTCGCTTCGGCCCACGCTGCGGTCAATGCACAGATCGGCCAGCAGATCGGCGACGCCGATGTGCGGCTCACGGCATCGAGTTCGGGCGCCAACTTTCCCTCTCGCTATCTCGACGAGGTGCTGGCGTGGCCGGAGGTCGCGCGAGCCAGGGCCGAGTTGACATCAACGCTCTCGCTGGCGGTCGAAAAGGAAGGGCTGGCCGCTCCGGCAGGCGGCGGCGCGGACGAACTCATCCGCCAAACGCGGATGCTGCGCGCGACGGTGCTGGTTCATGGTGTGTGGTTCAGCCAGGGCGATGTGCGGCTGGATCTGATCGCCGGGCGGATGCCGACCGACCGCGGCGAGGTGGTGCTCGATGCGCTCTCGGCCGAGCGTCTGTCGTGGCTCGGGCACGGCGCGGGCGTGTTCTCATCGACGCGCAAGACGCTCAGCGGCAACGCAGCGCATCTGGCGATGCCCGAGCCGGCGGTGCCCGAGCACGCCAGCGCTTCGCAGGCCGAGGCGATCAACGCGGCCCTCGGCGTGCGCCCGGGCGACACGATCCGCGTGGTGCGGCTGCTGCGTCCGGTGAGCGAGCTGCGGGTGGTGGGCATTGCGTCGGCGCCTCCTCTGGGCGGGCGGCCGCAGGCGTGGTTCTCGATGCCCGATCTGGCTGCCCTGTCGGGCGCGGGCGAGCGGCTTTCGCAGATCGAGATCGTGCTCAGGCCGGGGGTGGATGCCGAGGCCTTTGTCGCCCAGCGTCAGGCCCAGCTGGGCGATCGTCTCCTGCTGCAGACCACGGCCAAGGTGCGAGCGGGGGTCGAGAAGAACGTCGCCTCGAGTCAGCTGGCCTTTGCGCTGGCGACGGTGATGTGCTTTCTCTCGGCATCGTTCATCATCATGACGGGGCTCAACACGGGCCTGGCCGAGCAGCAGCGATCGCTGGCGGTGCTCCGCTGCATCGGTGCGCGGCCGAGGCAGCTGGCGATGGTGCAGATCCTCACCGGGTTGCTGGTCGGCGTGCTGGGCGCGGTACTGGGGGTGCCGCTGGGGGTGGGCATCGCCTGGGGATTGATCGAGCTCTTCAAGGACACGGTGCAGACGGGCCTGACGCTCTCACCTCTGACGCTTTCGGTGGCGGCGTTTGGCGCGATCGCGTCGGGCGTCCTCGGGGCGTTGTGGCCGGCGTGGCAGGCCACGAGGCTGAGTCCGCTGGCGGCGCTGGCGCATCGCGCGATGCCGGTGCGGGCCAGACACATTCGTCTCACACTGGCGGTGGCGCTGGCCTGCATCGGGCTGCAACTGCTGATTGTCGGCGTGCCGCGTGACGGGCAGCTGATCTTCTGGATGTACGCGACCTTCGGGCTGCCGGTGATGTTTGTCGGCTACTTCCTGCTTGGCGTGCCGCTGGTGGTGCTGCTGGCGCGGGGGCTGGCTCGGCTCGTCTCGCGGATGCTGGGTCTGCCGGTGGCGCTGCTGGGCCGCACGATCGCCGCGACGCCCTATCGCTATGGTCTGACGGCGGGGGCGATGATGGCGGGCATCGCGCTGATGGTGGGCCTCTACACCAACGCGGGGGGCTTTCTCAACGACTGGATCAACCGCATCCGCTTTCCCGATGCCTTTGTCAGCGGCGTGGCGCTGAGCAGCGAGAGTCAGAAACTGCTGATGGAGCTGCCGTTCGTGACCGACACCTGCGCGATCAGTCTGGTGCCGGTGGCGACCGAGGCCTTCGGCGTGCGGGCGCTGCAATCGTACAAGACGACGTTTGTCGCGTTCGAGCCCGAGCCGTTCTTCCGCATGACCGAACTCGAGTGGGTGCAGGGCGAGGCGGCCACGGCCCAGCGGCGGCTGAGCGAGGGCGGCGCGGTGATTGTCGCGCGCGAGTTCCTGGTGGCCAAGGGGCTGGGCGCGGGCGATACCTTCCGCTGCTCGCTCAACGACATCGAGCACGAGTTCGAAATTGTCGGCGTGGTGAGCAGCCCGGGGCTCGAGATGGTGAGCAAGTTCTTCAACGTGGGCGATGAGTATGTTGATCAGACGCTCCACGCCGTCTTCGGCTCGCGGCAAGACATGATCGAGAAGTTCGGCACCGAGTCGATCGGGCTGATCCAGATGAGTTTTGCGCCGGGCACCGATGACGAGGCGGCGCTGAGCCAGATCCGCGAACGGCTCTTTGGCGCGGGGATCATCGACGCGGGCAGCGGGCGGCAGATCCGGGCCGTGATGGTCGAGATCGTGCGCAACGCGGTGCGGGTCTTCACGGTCGTGGCGGGGCTGAGCATGTTCATCGCGAGTTTCGGCGTGGCCAGCGTGATCGCGGCGGGTGTGCACGCGCGGCGCTTCGAGTTCGGGGTGCTGCGGGCGCTTGGCGCGCAGCGCGCTCTGCTGGCGCGGCTGATCGTGGGCGAGGCCATCATCATCGCGCTGGCGGCGTGGGTGCTGGGCTCGATGCTGGGGCTGCAAGGCGCGTGGGCGGGGCGGCGGCTTGATGCGCTGCTGCTGGGGATCAGGATCTCGGGCCAGGTGCCGTGGGGAGCGATGGCCGGGGCGCTGGGCGCGGCGCTGGTGTTCACGCTGGGGGCCTCGCTGCCGACGGTGCTGCGCTTGACGGCCAGCAGCCCGCGCGACCTGCTCAGCGCGCGGGCGGGGTGAATCCGCACGCAGAAGATCGGCTTCGACCAGTTCGAGCGCGGTTGCTGCGCGTCCGAACGGGCCGGACCGGCTCGATGTGCGGCCATGGCGTACGCGCCCCTGCGGCGCAACCTGAGTGCGCCGGCCACGAAGCGGATCCAGGTGGGCAACAGAACGATGCTGGTGGGCATCGAGATCGAATTGATGGGCATCAAGATCAAATTGATGGGCACAATTGTCGTGTCGATGGGCACCAACATCATCTTGGTGGGCATCAACATCATTTTGGTGGGCACAATTGTCGTGTCAAAGGGCATCGCAATGATCGTGGTGCCCGCCTTCTCGGGCCTCAGCCGCGCACAAACTGCCGCGATCGCGGCTCCTGCCCCCGAAACATGCTTTTTTATCGCGGACGTCCAGAGATCCCCGATCCGTCGCCCCAGCCGAAGCCCGCAACGCCCGAAAACGCGCAGTGCCATCGAAGTCCCCGAACTGAACAGCGCTGCGACTTCGATGTTGTCTTTGGGTGCGGTGCGATGGTACCCGGTGCAGAGTCGTCTTTAAACTTCAGCGCATCACATCGCGACCCAGTACGCCTCCGGGCGTGTGGTGCAGTCTGGGCCAGTCCCTCACGTGCATCGACCACGGCGGGTTTCGCCCATCGGCAAAGACCGTCGCCGCAATCATCTGGTTGGGCCTGAACATCGCGACAGACTGATCGGCCATAGCCGCTGTGAGTTCGGCGAGAGTGGTTGACTCAAGATCATCGAGCACCGTCCAGCCGCCAAGTTGCAGGACAAGCATCGCTTTGGCCGACGGATACCGCACTTCCGAATCCCGTGTCACACCGGTCTGTCGCGCCGGATCGGCCAGACGCGTCTCGGGATTCCAGTACTCGGGCCGCGCCACCAGGGCGCAGGAATAACTGTAACTCGTGGTGCCGAATGCAAGTGTCTGGCTGCGAACTTCGGGCTCGCGCGGCGACCAGAACGCCCCTTCGGACATCTGCTCCTCGTAGTAGTCGTCGGCCAGCGCCATCGGCCAGGCCAGACTCGTCAGAAAGTACGGCAACTCGTACTCAACTTGGCGGGATCTCCACCGCAAAACCGAGGTCGAGGCGCGTGGATTCAGAAACAGCGGGTGCGCGTCGTTCCAATCGACTGCATACATCGCCATGACCGCCGCATGCTGGCGAAGATTCGAAGCATCGACCGCTTCTTTCCCGCGATGTCGGATGATCCCGAGCAGCGGCACGAGCACCCCCAGCAGGATACTCATCACGACAATCACGACCAGCACCTCGACCAGTGTCACGCCGCGGCTGTGCCTGACACGGCGCGCCGAAGCCGACGCGCAGGGCTGCGCTGACGTGGCCCCCCTGGACCAATACATCAGCACCCATCCGCTCAGCACCGCCAGGATCAAAGCCCCATTTCGTTCCATGATTCGGACTCCAGCCGCCTCCAGATGCTCCGACTGCAAGAGTGCCCCCAGGCAGTTGCAATCCGGAGCGTACCCCAGCACTCGATGCAACCCATACATGGCCGTAATCATCGCCAACATGCCCGCCATGAGCAAGGCAAGTAGTCTGTGTCGAAACCCAAGCAACCAAGCGGTTCCCAATGCAATTTCGACAAGTGGAACAACAACCATCACGACGGGCCGAGCGGCATCTGGCACAAGCCGCCAAGACTTGAGAGAGTCGTCAAACTGATGAAAGTCTGCAATCTTCGCCAATCCTGCTATGACAAATGTCACGGCCACGGCTGCTATCAGCCCGTAGCCCACAACTCGGCTGTACCCTTTGGCATCCATTGGTAAACTATGTCACTCAGGAACCCGGCCCCGAAGGACACGGCTGCTGAAGATCGATTCGCTCGCCGCCGATAGCTTGTCCCGTGTTGATCTGACCTGAATAGGTGCATACTCCGCCTGAACACACATATACCTTGAACACGCAGGTGCAGTCGTGTCCGCCGTTGGGATCCTTCTTCCTTGCGAACGACTGTGTAGAAACAGTAAGCACATAGAAATCCGGATTGCTCGTGGGCTGATCTGGGCAGAAAGTGCTTCCACACCAGCGATCCGAATTCGGAGCTGGATTTGACCATGCGCAGCACTTGAAGTTGTACTCCGTGTAACAGACCGTTGCACCGGCGACCGAAAACACAAGCCCGACGCACGCCAACGTAACGACCACACCCCACTTTAGTACGATTCCTTTCATGATTCATCCTTTCCCATGTGTCAACTCGACCTCTGATGGCTCACACACGGCGCCCCCGCAACCGAAGAATCACAAGCAGCAGGACAATGCAACCTGCCGCTACTGCGACAAAAAGTCTGGCACGGCCTGTGCGTGCTGAAGGCGCGAGCGTTCCCTCAGGAACATCCACACCCGCGACCAGGGCCGAGACCCGACCGCGCTGATCACGCCGGTAATCGACAAGCAAGGGAACCTCACCCCGGATAGGGTCAGGCCGACCGACGGCGGGCGGAGTGAGCACAGCGCGGACCTGCGCAGCCGTGATCCGCTCTATCTGCTCCACCCGCCATTGAGTGTCGATCGCTGAGCCGGGAATTCTCGCTATCCACTTCATGGAGACCCACCTGGCGAGATCTTCATTCCAAGTCCAGTTTTCGATCAACCAGGACCCCGCTCCGTTACCCGTCGCTGACTCGAACATGGATTGCGATTGCACCCGGCCGATTCCTGAGTCCGAATCCCAGAAAAACTCCACGAAGCCACGCAGCGCCCCGTCCCGGCTCATCAGGTCTGCACGAAACAATGGGCCAGCTTCGCGCAGGGCCGTGATCTGTGCACCATGGTGCGCCCAGAGATGCAGGCCGCCCGTCGCCATGAAACCGCACGCATGCCACACGCTCGTCGGGATCGATCCAAGATGCATGTGTTCAGGGTGCCCGCGCCCCGCATCGACGAGGCTTACACGCAAGGGGTTCATGGACCAGAGCAACTTGTCTGAATACACCGAGTCGAAGAAACGGGCATCGTCTGGCACCAGCCCGAATGTGTCGTTCTGCCTCAGAGCGCGGGCTCCGCCGATGAACAGTTCCATCAGATTCGTGCTTGTATCAGTCAGGAGCGTGCGGTGCAGGAGTTCGAACTCGAGCCGGTGCGGGTGTTCAGGTTTGCCAGCCACCTCGCCTGCGAGTTGACGATAGCGAGCCCATGCCTGCGATGAATCCGGCACCTGGCGTCCGATCGCAAGAACGAGATAAGCCGGGGCGATATCGTCGAGAGAGAATCCTGCCGCCAGTTCCCGCTCCAGCCATTTCCTAACGTCAGTTGCAATCTCAGGGTCGCTCTCAGGCTGGGCCGCCGGCAGAGCCCAAGAACACTCCTGTGCAGTCACCGAAAGGAGCGCAAAGGCTAGTAAAGAAAGCAAGGCAACCGGGCTGCCTCGCCGGCCCATGCCCATGCCCATGCCCATGCCCATGCCCATGCCCGCATGGTACAGACATTCACGCCCCCTGTCAAATGATTCATAGGGTCCCCCCCAGTGCCTCTCTCCCCACCCTTCACACCTGCAGCACGCCGGTGCGCAGCGGGCGGCTGTAATCCCAGCCCTGCTCGGCGGAGGCGAGGGCTTCGATGAGTTCGGCGCGCGTCGCGAGCGGGTCGATGAGGCGGTCGAGCCAGCCGCGGGCCGCGCCGTGGCGGATGTCGGCCTGCTCGTTGTACCCGGCACGCACCGCGTCGAGGATGGCCTTGTGCGTCGCCGGGTCAATCGTCTCGCCCTTGCGTTCGCGGCTCTTCTCTTCGATCATCGCCAGCGTGCCCGAGGCCTGCGCCGCCCCCATCACCGCGCAGCGGGCGCCCGGCCAGGCGAAGGTCAGGAACGGCTCGAACGCGCGGCCGCACATGGCGTAGTTGCCCGCGCCATAACTCCCGCCCATGATGAGCACGATCTTGGGCACGACAGAGTTGCTCATCGCGTTGACCATTTTCGCGCCCGAGCGGATGATGCCCGCCTGCTCGCTGTCGCGCCCGACCATGAAGCCGGTGGTGTCGTGCAGGAAGATCAGCGGGATCTTGCGCTGGTTGCAGTCCATGATGAAGCGGGCCGCCTTGTCGGCGCTTTCGTCATAGATCACGCGCGGCATGTTGGTGGACATCGGCGCAGCGGGTTTGCCGCCCGCAGCCGCGGACTTGCCGCCCGCAGCGCCCGACTCGGCCTGGCGGGTCAGACAACCCTGATTGGCCACGATGCCGCACGCATGGCCCCCGAGGCGCGCATAGCCGCACACCAGCGAGGCGCCATACTCGGCCTTGTACTCGTCAAAGTCGGGCGCGAGCGATTCATGCCCGTCGGCGTTGGGCTCGGAGCGACAATCGACCAGGCACGCGATGAGGTCGCGCACGTCATACTGCTCGCCGGGCTTGTCGGTGAAGATCGAGAAGACATCCGCCGCCGCCCGCGCCGAGGCCAGCACGCTCGGCCCTGCGTCCGCGCTCGCGCCGCCGCGCTTGCCCAGGATCTCGCGCAGCCGCTGCAGGCACGATTCGTCATCCTTCTCCTTGAAGTCGATCGTGCCGCTGATCGCCGCGTGCATCGCGGCTCCGCCGAGTTCATCATCGCTCACCTGCTGGCCGATCGCGGCCTTGACGAGCGCAGGCCCGGCCAGATACAGCCCGCTGCCCTCGGTCATGAGCAGCGTGTCGCACAGTACCGGCAGGTAGCCACCGCCCGCGACACAGAAACCCATGATCGCGGCGGTCTGGGCGATCCCATCGGCGCTGAGCACGCTGTTGAGATAGAAGATGCGGCCGAAGTCGTCGGTGTCGGGGAAGACGTCCTCCTGCAGCGGCAGATACACGCCCGCCGAATCGACCAGATAGACCAGCGGCAGCCGGGCCATGCGCGCGATGTGCTGGGCGCGGATGATCTTCTTGCACGTCATCGGAAAGAACGCACCGGCCTTGACGGTCGCGTCGTTGGCGATGATCATGTGCCGCCGGCCATGGATCACGCCAATGCCCGTCACGACGCCCGCCCCCGGAGCGCCGCCGTGCTCGGCATACATGCCGTAGGCCGCCCACAAACCCAGTTCGGTAAACCCGGGGATCTCGGACTCGTGCGGATCGAAGCCGGGGGCGGCTCCGTCGCGGCGCGCGGGTCCATCGACCAGCCGCGCGATGCGCTCGCGCGCTGTAAGCCGGCCCTTCTCGTGCTGACGCTCGATCGCCTTGGGCCCCCCGCCCTGACGGATCGTTGCGGCGATGGCCGCGAACTCTGCGGTGACAGTTTCAAGATTCGATGGCATGCGGCCTCCGGTGCGTGGGAAGAAAGCGTAGACCGCGAGGGCGACAAACAGGTATACTGGGCACGACAGCGCTCGCCGCTTCACTCCGGCCGCACACGGCAGAAGGATCCCGCCAATGAAGATCTCACTCTCGACGCAGGTTGATGCCCCGCCCGCTGTCGTCTATGCCCGCGCGACCGATATCGCGAACTTCGCTGAGACAGTCACCGGCATCACCCGTATAGAGGTGCTCACGCCCGGCCCCACGGCCGTGGGCACGCGCTTTCGCGAGACTCGCGTCATGTTCGGCAAAGAACACTCCGAAACGCTCGAAGTGACATCGCTCGACCCGGACCGAAGCATGGTGCTCGGGTGCATGTCGTGCGGAGCCTTGTACAGGTCCGAGTTTCGCTTCGAGCCGCACGAAGGCGGCACACGCGCGACGCTCGAAGTCAGTTCAAAGCCTGTGACCTTCATGGCCAGACTCATGGTGCCGGTCGGCCTGCTCATGAAGAAGTGCATGGTCTCCATGATGGACAAGGACCTTGAAGACCTCAAAGCCGCCGCCGAGCGCGACGCCGCCGCACGCTGAACCCTACCGCGCCCGACGCAGCAGGTACACCCACTCGCGGTCCGTCTGGCTCACATCGAGCAGTTGCCAGCCCGCGCGGTCGAGCAGATCGAGCGCATACACCCGCGAGCGCGTCGGTGAAGCCGAGATATCGCGCGGGGCGACGAACTTCTGCACCTCGGCGGCAGTCGAGAACTCAAGATCGACGATCGTCTTGGCCGCGCGAAACTCGCCGTGCTCCCACTCGATGCGGTTCTGGCCCGACCACGCCGCCAATCCTGCCAGGACCGCCGCCCCGGCCACAAGCCCGACCCCGCACTGCTGCCAACGTCGCATGAGATTCATCGCGCACCGTCCTTTCTCTGTGGCTCAACCGCTCCCCGCCGGCCCGCCCTGACAGAAAACGCGCGGCTGCACAACAAAAGGTTCACGAGCAATCACCACCCGCCCCCGCCGCCACCACCTCCACCGCCACCCCCTCCCGACGACCCGCCGCTGAACCCACTCGATGAGCCGGGCGCGCTCGACGAGGTCGAAAGTGCCGACGTGATTGATGACCCGATCGACGAGGCAAACATGCCAGGCCGATAGGTTCCCGCGTACCACGGATACAGACGCATCGCCTGCTGATCGCCCTCAGGATCGTTGCGCGCTCCGGCATCGCGCGCAACCTTCGAAAGCCACTCCTGCCACTCGCCCTCGAGCCCGAGCGCCACGGCATAGGGCAGCAGCAGCTCGAGACGGTGCTCATCGAGTCGCGGAGCGCGGTGCTCGTCGCTCTTGAGGTACGCTTCGAGCGCGCTGATCCGGTCGAGTGCTTCGCGCCCCTCGAGCGACGGGGCCTTGAGCAGGTGGGCGTACACAAAGATCAGCAGGCCGATCCCGACCAGCATAGGCACCAGAAACGCGCTGCTCACGGTCGAAAGCATGTAGATCGCAAAGCACTCGGCCGCAATAAACGGCACAGCAAACGCGGACATCGCGATCGCGCCCGGAATCGCCGCAGCGTTCTTGCGCGCTTTGGTCCACGCCTGAACAGCACCCCAGACAAGCACAACCACTCCAATCGTCCAGATCGAAAGCCACGCACTGAGAAACAACGCTACCGGGATGTTGTGAGGCGGCAGAAACACCAGCGATGCACCGCCCGCTGCCAGCGCGACCAGCAGCCCCGCAGCCCACTCTTTGCGATGGTGATTGAACATGCGCCCGTGATAGGCGTCACGCAGCGACTGCTCGTGACGCTTGATGAGCGATGAAACGCGAGTGTGATTCTCGCTCTCGAGTTTGAGCGACTCATGCCTGGTCAGTTCCTGCTCGATCTCGCGTTCGTCAGCAAAGGTTCCGCGCAGGCGATTGCGCGCTCCGCCCCCGATTGCGCCCGATGGCGGCGTGCGATGAATTGTGAACTTCTTATCGATTTCTTCCACCGTCACCACGCCTTCGACCGCGAGGTTGAACACCGCAGCCGCGAAGCACTTTGGGTCGTACTTCATGCGTTTGATATAACGACACGCCGCAGGCGAAACGTCCGTTGGCGGCTCGCTGCTCGGCGCGATGAGCCCCGGCTTGGGGTCGCGCCCCACACGCATCCACTGCACATGGTAATACAGCCACAGCAACACCAGCCCGCACAGCCCCACCATGCCCGCAAGATTCGCCTGCACCAACTGCCCGGCACGCTCGGCAAACGCCTTGGGCGCAACGACGCCCTTGGGCCAGCCTACGACAATGCTCATGTTCCCACCCGCAGGCTGCGCACGAGTCGTCTCGAAGACCGCGCGCCCCTCGTCGTCGACCGATGCAACAAAGTCCTTCTTCGTCTCGCCCTTGAGCCCGGTGAACGCATCGAGCCGGATCGCATCGCGCTCCACACCAGCCGGCAGCGTCACGCGCGCCACGATCGAGTCAATCGCAAACCCCCACTCGTTCCCCGTCACATGCCAGTACAACTCGTCGTGCGTCTCGAAGAAGCCAAGTTGCTCCGCCGTCTCATACGTGATCGTGTATGTATGCTCGCCGTGGCTCAGCGTGCGCGACGCATCGCCGATGCGGACACGCAGTCCTCGCCCAAGATGCTCGATCGCGAATGGCTCGCTCTGTCCGTTGCGCGTCACATTCACAACCTCGAAGGGCACCTGCACACGCAGCAGCATCGGACCCGTGTACAACGTCGGAAGATCGCGGTATATCCCGCGCTGAATCCTCTGCCCCTCGGCCCGCACCACGATCGTCTCGGTCACAATCATGCGACGATCGGCGAAGACCTCGATGTCGGACTCGAACCGAAGGATGCGCTCGCCCTGGGCGCACGCGAGACTGACTGACAGCATCAGAACGAACAAGGCGAAACATCGATGTGCGAGCATGTGGTCTCCGAAGCGATCAGGTTGAGAACCGCGAACCGAGTTACCCACAATTGTATCAAAGTTGAGCACCTCGATTTGACAGACTGTTTGGGGTTTGATATTGTGGCTCCTGTCAGGCTCGCACCCGGCGTTGCCCCTGATCTGGTGGTTGGTCGCTGTTGACCTACATCAGTTTGTACGCCGAGGTCCGCACGCCCACAAGGCTGAGCCGGTGCTGTCCGCAATGCGGATCGGCAAACCCGGCAAGAGTGCCCGAGGCCCCGTGCGGTAGAAAGGATGGTTCGTCATGGCCAAGGCCACCGCTCCCGCTGCAACTCTCGAAGCCAAGCCCGAAAACGACAAGCAGAAGGCACAAGCCCTTCAGCGGGCCGTCGGGCAGATCGAAAAGGCATTCGGCAAAGGCTCAATCATGCGTCTGGATGAAGACGCGTATCTGGCCATCCCCGGCATCTCGACCGGAGCGATCTCGCTCGATCTGGCTCTCGGCGGACGCGGCATTCCCCGCGGCCGAATTGTCGAAATCTTCGGCCCGGAATCTTCCGGCAAAACAACACTCGCCCTCACTGTCGTTGCCAACGCTCAGAAAACCGGCGGCGTCGCGGCCTTCATCGACGCCGAGCACGCCCTCGACCCCTCTTGGGCGCGCAAGATCGGCGTCAACATCGACGACCTGCTCGTCAGCCAGCCCGACACCGGCGAACAGGCGCTCGACATCTGCGAACTGCTCGTCCGGTCCAACGCTGTCGACATCATCGTCGTCGACTCTGTCGCCGCCCTCATTCCCAAAGCCGAAATCGAAGGCGACATGGGTGACACGCACGTCGGGCTTCAGGCTCGCCTCATGAGTCAGGCCATGCGCAAGCTCACCGGCGTCATCGCACGCTCGAGCGCGACCGTCATCTTCATCAACCAAATTCGCGAAAAGATCGGCGTCATGTTCGGCAGCCCCGAGACCACCCCCGGCGGCCGCGCGCTCAAGTTCTACTCGTCCATCCGCATCGATATCCGCCGCACAGGATCAATCAAGGAAGGCGAAGAAACCGTCGGTAACCGCACCCGCGCCCGCGTCGTCAAGAACAAGGTTGCACCCCCATTCCGCCAGGCCGAGTTTGACATCATGTTCAACGAAGGCATCAGCCTGACTGGCGACATGATCGACCTCGCGGTCGAGTGCGAGGTCTGTCAGAAATCCGGCGCGTGGTTCAGCTATGGCGATGTACGCCTCGGCCAGGGACGCGAGAACTCCAAGAAGTTCCTCGCCGAGAACCCGGAACTTATGGCCGAGATCCGCCGCGCCGTCCTCGAACTCAAAGCGCCACGCCCAACCAAAAAGCCCCCGGTCGATCTTGACACCGGCGAAGTGTTCGACGACACCGACGAATGAACCCCGCTCGAACACCTGAGCAAAATCGGCTCAGGTCAGAACGGCAGTTCACCACCTTGGCAGTCTTCGAGTTCCCACAAAGCAAAACGCAGGCGCAAGCCTGCGTTTTCAATTGCGCCCCGAGTTCACTCGAACTCAACTCGAAGTACGATCGACAATCCGATACGACTCACGCTCGCCCCGCCCACGCAGCGGGTAGTCCTTGCGCAGCGGATGTCCCGGGAACGCCTCCCACGTCAGAATCCGACGCAGGTCCGGGTGATTCCGAAAGCGGATTCCGTACATGTCAAAGACCTCTCGCTCGGTCCACTCGGCGCCGGCCCAGAGCGGGCACATGCTGTCAAGCCACAACGCCGGATCTTCCTCGATTCCGTCCGTCGGAATAGATGGGTTCAGGAAGGTCTTGACAAAGAACCGATCCGTGCGCTCATACGAGCACAGGTTGTACACCACCGCAAACCGGCCCATCATCGGCGACGGGTAGTTCAGGTAGTCGATGCCAATCACATCCGAAAGAAAATTGTACTTGCACGCTTCGTCGTCGCGCAGGAACTTCATCACCTCGAACAGGTGTTCAGGCTTCACGACCAGCGTCGACTGCCCGCGAAACTCCGTCGCGGAAAACGAATGATCGCGAAACGCCGCCTTGACGCGGGCAAAGGTCGGATGGTCCAGGTTTGGGGTTGTCATATCGTGCATTCTCCGATGAACGGCAAGTGTAGAGCCTTGGCGATGCAAAGGCGGTGCGCCTGTCTGGACGATGCCCAGGCCGCTCGCAACTCGTCATGTCAACCGGGCACGCAGTGCCTCAGCCTCGGTTTCCGATCTGGCAAACAACCTCGCCCCCTCCCCCGCTGCTGCACGCGCCTGTTGAATCACAACCTCCATTGGCAGCAGGCCCGACCCAAACTCCACGGGCACGCACCACGGACCGCCATCATCATCCGCCTGTTGCACGTCTGAAATCACAATCACTTCAGCAACCGACGCCAGCCCCCCAAACATCCGAACAAGATGGTCCTCGGCCGCAACAAGCATCACAGGCTCGAAGAGCAGCGCGGGCTCAAACGCGAGTCTGAATCGAGGCTCGCGGCGCATCAGCCCCAGGCACCCAGGCACATCGCTGACCAGATGCCGCGCGTGGGGCCGAATCATCGGCACCGGATCCACTCCCAGCAGTCTTTCCATCGCGGCCTCTCTGACCCCCGTGGTCGATGGCAGAAAGTGCCCAGGCACACGCTCGAACCAATCCCCCGAACGCTCCCCAAGCCACCCGGACCAGCACACCGCCCCAGGCTCCAGCACCGCCCCGGCCTCGCACGGATTCGCATCACAAACGCGAATCCGCGTTGCTGGCTCCGTGCCATTGATCGCAAACAACCACCCCACAAAAACCCCCACTTCAAGTGACTTTGCGACCTCCTGCGTCCGCCTCAGTTACACGTTCGAGCGAAGCGCAGGAATCGCCCGATACCATTTCCCGCGGCCCGATCCAGAATCGAGGACCGCCGAGTCTGGAGAATCGATCATGCGACTATACGACAGCGATCTTCCCCTCTTCGATCGTCGCGATGCAGCGCCGGTACGCATCCCGGAGCATGAGGATAAATCCTTGGATGCGCTAGCCGAACGCGACCCACCGTTGGCGTGGGAGTCCACTTCAGGCTTGAGTCGCTCAGCCATCGTCGAGCAGATTCTGGAGATCAACAACACGGCGTCGCTCGAGTTTCTGAGCGAATTCTCGGATCAGGATTTGTCCAACTACTTGAACCACCTGTTGTGGTTACAGCAACCCAGAACGGGGCAGGCGCGCTGGGTCAGGCCGGGCGATTCGCCGGCGGTCATGGCCCGCTCACGCGATTACTAGTCTTGGCCATCGCTGCGTGGAGGCGATGAAGAGGGGCGTCCGTGGTGGGGCGCCCCTTTTCGCGCGCCTTTGGCATGCGAGTTGCGAATCCCTCATTCCGGACGATCGCCCCACTGCCGGCCGGTGTGAACTTTCACTCTGAACCGGTCGATGCGCCTAGTGCGGGCGGAGTGGCCAGGGAAGGCAAGCTGTGCCCATCGCACCGCACGTCAAGGAGTATGGATTCATGCAGCACCATCAGACCAGCACAATTCGCGTTGTCGTCAGCCTTTGCGGGCTTGCCCTCGGTTTGGGGGCATGTCAGTCATCTTCACCCTGGGCAGCGCAGCGCGGCCCCGCGCCCGTGGCGGTCGCACAGCAGACCCCGCCCAGTTCGACTCCCGTCTATGTGAGCGAGCCGTACCAGTCGATTCCGATCTCGGCCCCGCCCGTCGCCGCGCCGGACTGGAACACTGCTGGCTCGGGCTGGTCCTTCACCCAGTCTGCTGCGAGCGCCGAAACTCCACAGACGTCAGCAAACTCCTCATGGAACAACAACACCGGTACCGACATGTCGTCGCGGATCTATAGCGGGCTGCTTTCGCTCGATCTCCCCGCAGAGTCTGCACCTGGCCAGCAGTCGGCGCACACGGTCAACATCCACCAGATCAGTTTCGCGCACGACGGTGCGAACTTCGACCCGAAGGTCAGCCGCGACGGGCAGACGCTGGTGTTCTCCAGCACCCAGCATCGCGCGACAGCCGACATTTACATGCAGCGTGTCGGAAGCAGAGTGGTTTCTCGCCTCACCGACGATCCGGCTCACGATGTGATGCCAGCCATCAGCCCGGATGGTTCGCGCATTGCGTTTTCCAGCAATCGCTCTGGAAGTTGGGACATCTTCGTTATGCCCATCACCGGCGGAAAAGCAGTCCAGATCACCAGCGAAGCAGCCAACGATCTGCATCCGAGTTGGAGCCCGGACGGACAGAAACTGGTCTTTTCCCGCCTTGGAACCACCAGCGGGCGCTGGGAACTCTGGGTTGTGGATGTTTTCAACGCAGCTCAGACCGAGTTCATCGGGTACGGCCTGTTCCCCGAATGGAGCCCACAGCCGGCGACTGGCTTTGCCGGCGCCGATCAGATTCTGTTCCAGCGCAGTCGCGAACGCGGCAAGCGTACATTCAGCATCTGGACCCTCGATTACAACCGCTCGACACATCAGGCCAGCAACGAGTCTGAGGTTGTCTCCAACCCTGCGTACGCACTGATCAATCCGACGTGGAGCCCCGACGCAGCGCGCATCGTCTACGCGGCCGTTCCGAACCCCGAGGAATGGAGTGGTCGCGCCGATGTTGCGCCTTCCAGCGCTTCGCTGTGGATGGTCGGTGTCGATGGCCGAGGACAGGTCAACCTCACGAGCGGCTCGTCGGTCGATCTCATGCCCGCCTGGGGCGGTAACGGGCGTGTCTTCTTCGTCTCGAACCGAGGAGGTGTCGAAAACCTCTGGTCGCTCGAGATCGCTCCGGCAATTCTTGCTGCCACCGGTGAACTTCCCAAGGGCGGCGAAACATTCACCTCAGCCCCGGCCGACAGAGAGTGAGCAAAGGCATTCAGCCGTCCCGGCACGGACGCCGTTTCCCGACCAAGGAGGGTCAGGCATGAAAAGTTTTGCAATCCTGTCGTCCGTTGTTGCGCTCTCGCTCCTGGCGGGCTGCGAAGCACCCAAGTCAACATTCATGCCACCGAACATGATCACGTCGCCCTACGACGCGACGGTTGGCGATGTCCTGTGGGCGGTGGTCCCCCCTCGGAACGAATCGGGAACATCGCTGGTGGACCCGAACGCCTTTGGCGACAAGCTTGTCGCAGCCGTGACTGAAATTCGAGGCGTAACCGCCCTTCCAGTCAACCGGACACTGGCTGCCATGCGCGCGCTTCAAATGGAGAGCGTGAACTCGCCACAGGATGTGCGCAAACTGGCGGAGACGTTGGGAGTCGACGCAGTACTGATCGGATCGATCACGGCTTGGGACCCTTACAACCCCCCTGTTATAGGGATTTCGCTCGCACTTTACGCGCGATCTGGGAGGCTGCAGTCGCAGGGTGCGGACTTGGATCCAAAAGCACTTTCGAGTTCTGCAACAGACGCGAAGTTTCTTGCGCACAGTAACTTCGGGAGTTCCCCCGTTTCGGTTGCGTCCGAGCATCTGGATGCCCGCAACCACCAGGTCAAGTTGTTTGTCAGGGAGTTTGCCCAGGGGCGCAGTGAGGCTGGGACGGCGCTCGATTGGCATATCTACTTTGCCAGCATGGATTTATATACGACATTTGCGGCGTACCACACGGTTCGCCAGGTCATGGAGAATGAGTGGCTGCGAACCAGCCGAGCCGCGGCCGAGTAGTTTCCAGAGAGAGGTTCCCTGGAGCGCGGTGGCCGTTCCGAAGACGTGTGCAGACCCGTCCGTTTGTGACGAGTTTCGGTCTCAAAAGACACGAGCACAAAGATACGGACCCGGACCCGATTTCGACCGATAGGTAGGTGCCAGAGGAGTACGCGATGAACACACTGCCGATCACCGACGCATTTGCCAGTTATCTGACCGACGAACGCCGATTCAGCCCGTATACAGCCCGCTGCTACGGAGCGGATCTGCGACAGTTTGTCGAGTTTTTGAGCGAGGAGTTCGGAATCGAACCTGACTCTGTCAGCGAAGGGAAGGCCCTCGAAGCCGCCCGCGCGGTGTATGGCCAACCTCTGCCCAAGACCGAGACTGTGGCCGGATCGATCACTCCCAAGACGGTGACCGAACTGATCTGCGAGGGGTCAGCCGAGACTGTGCGCACATTCCTGGCGTTCCTGGGTGAGCAGAAGTACTCTGCAGCGACGATGGCGCGCAAGATTGCGACGCTGCGGTCGTTCTACAAGTGGGCCGACCGGCAGCGACTTGTGGCGACGAACCCGATGGCGCTGATTCGCACGCCTCGGCAGTCCAAGCGTCTTCCCAAGGCCATCACGATCGATCAGGTTGAGCGTCTGCTTTCGGCACCCGATGACAACGACGTGCTCGGGCGGCGCGATCGGGCGATGCTCGAGACGCTGTACTCGACGGGAGTGCGCGTGAGCGAACTGGTGGGCCTGAATCTCGCGGACCTTGATCTGGCGGGTGAAGGGCTGCATGTGCGCGGCAAGGGAAAGAAGGAGCGTGCGGTTCCTCTGGGTTCGCATGCGCTCGGTGCGATTCGCAGGTACATCGAACTGGTCGAAAAGGATCAGCGCTATGCGTCGATATGGTCGCAGTCGATCGCTGGTGGCGGCAAGGGGCCGCTGTTTCTCAACAAGCATGGCAAGAGGCTGAGTTCGCGGTCTGTTCGTCGCAAACTGGACAAGTATCTGCGATCGGTGGGGTTGGATCCGACGATCAGCCCGCACACGCTGAGGCACAGTTTCGCAACGCATCTGCTCGACAACGGGGCGGACCTTCGCAGCGTGCAGGAACTGCTCGGGCATCAGTCGCTGAGCACAACGCAGGTGTACACACACCTGACCAGCCAGCGCATCACCGAGGCCTACAAGGGCGCACACCCCCGCGCCGAAGCCAGTTGAGACGATCAGTCACTCTCAGGTAGTTTGTGATCGAGCGATGTCGGATTGAGCACCCGCGAGAGCGCGTGTTGCCAGGAGTCTGTGCCTGCTTCGATCGGTATCGCGGCAACAAGGCGCGTCGTGGCATCGACGACCACGACGACGGTTGAGGCTCCGGGTGCGATAAGGTCGATCGTCTCGCGTGGTGGGTGCGTGATGAGCATGCGAGGCACAGAGGCTTCCAGGCCAGGCAACAGAGGATCCGCAGCAACTCGCTCGGCGATTTTCGCAATCTCTTCAAGGCGAGCGGGCGCATAATCGGGAACGTCAAACACGGCAGCGATGCGGACGAGAGCGCGCTGCCGTGGCTGAGCGTGAAGGGCGGATTCGAGCGCGTGTTCCTGACGGAGTTGGTCGATGCATGCGACAAGGCGGTCAAGGGGAACGAGCGGCAAGGTGCTGCCTTCGCGCGTGCTTACGGCGTGAAGGACGAGCACGAAGAGATCGGCTGAGCGCGGCAGGCTGGCGGTAGGCTCGGGTCGAAACGCCGAGCCGACGGTCCAGACATTGCCAATCGCGTCAATGAGTCGAAGGCTTGCGACAGATCGACCCACTTCGATCGTGGGCGTCCTTGGTGCAAGTGCCGAGACGGATGGAACGAGAGTGCGATTGGCAATTTCGATGCCCCACGCAGCAGATGATGAGGCTGGGGACCATTCGTAGGTCAGCTCGAGCGTGAATTCGGCCTGCGGTTCGGAGGATCGGATGGTCTCGCGTACAAGGCGGCTGCTCTCTCCATCGAACTGACGCTCGACGGTGAGGTGATTGGTGATGAGTGATCGATTGTGGGCGTCGATCTCGAGAACTGCTGGCGGGTGCGACCAGGTATGACCGACGAGCGGGCTTGCGTCTTCATGCTGAGACAGAAACTGCGCCAGAGGCGAGGACCACAATGGCGGAAGTTGTTGGCGAAGCAGCCCGGCAAGGTCTGGGCCTCGGGCAATAAATGCTGACTGCGGGTCGCGCGTGTGCCAGGCGATGAGTGAGGCTGAGGCATCCTCGCGTCGGCCGAGCACGCACACGCTGCCCAAATCGAGGCGAAAGAGATCGGCGGCAATCATGAGGCGGTACGTGGCGACACGTCTGGTGCTGCTGCCATGGCGAGTCGTGTCGAGGATGACGTTGACGGTTGCCTGCCATGGCTGCGCGATCGGCTGCACGGCAGGAGGCGATGCGCACGGGCGATTGGTGAACATCACACATGCGACGAGGCCGAGAAGCGGGCGCATCATGGCGAGGCTCCGGGAGAACACTCCATCGCCCCTCGGAGGTCGTTGAGAAGCTCGCGTACGGTCCGGTCAATACCCGGCACAAGCTGGTTGGGCACGATTTCGGCCAATGGTTCGAGCACGAATGCCCGCTCGGCCAGATGCGGGTGCGGGATCGTCAACTTAGGCTCGTGGAGCTGAACGGAGCCCACTATGAGCAGATCGAGATCGATCGTGCGAGGCCCCCACCGCAGCCCATCGCTTCGGTCTCGGCCTAGGCTGCGTTCGACCGCGAGGAGTGCTTCGAGCAGGGCGTGCGGAGAAAGTGCGGTCCGCAGCACGGCAGCGGCATTGACATATCGCCCCTGTGGCACGGGGCCGACGGGGTCAGTCTCATGCAGGCTGGACACAGCTTGAACCTGAATGCCCGGCAGGTGACGGAGGGCCTCGATCGCGGCGAGAATGCGCTCGTGCCGAGGCTCGATATTCGAACCCAGACCGATGCAGGCGATTGACTCAGGATTCGGCATGCGAAGGAATCCAAGCGCGGCTCGGTTGTCTGGACAAGACCGAAAAAAAAATGCCCCTCGCGTTGGAGGGGCATGAATCGGCAGAAATTGAAGAGGCGTGTCAGCGGACTGGTTCGAGTTCGCGTGCGCGAAACTGCATGAGGGCCTTGAGTCTCTGGAGGATCGAGCTGTGCATCTGGCTGACACGCGACTCGGACAGGTCGAGCGTGGCCCCGATTTCCTTCATGGTCATGCCTTCATAGTAGTAGAGGATGACGATGAGACGTTCGGCGCGGGTGAGGCCTTTGGTCAGCAGTTCCTTGAGGTCGCGCTGCTGGAGTTCAGAGATCGGGTCGCACTGACCGTCGTCCTTGATGATGTCGAGTTCGCGCATGTCGCGGACGCTGTCGGAAGGCATCGAGCGGCGGGTGATGCTGGACATGCCGACGGCGCGGGAGTCTCGGAGATACTTTTCGAACTCATCGCGGCTCAGCCCCAGTCGCTGCGAAATTTCCTCGTTGGTGGCCTTATCGCCAGTCTCCATCTCGATGCGCATACGGGTCTGGTCGAAACGTGCGGTGCGCTGACGAACCAATCGCGGCACCCAGTCCATGGATCGCAACTCATCGAGGATCGCACCCCGAATTCGTTGAGCGGAATAGGTCTCGAACTTGACGGCCCGGTCGATGTCGTAGGCGTCGATGGCATTCATCAGCCCGAAGATGCCCACGCTCATCAGATCATCGACCTCGACCTCGTCGGGGAGGCGTGCGTGAATTCGCTCGGCGACGAAGGGGACAAGGTGCAGGTATCGCTGAAGGAGGTAGTTGCGGATCTCGCGCCGCCTAGGTTCATTGTCCTGTGAGTCGCGATATTCGACCCAGATTTCTTCGATGGGGCGCTGGTCGAACGGCGTACCAGTGTTAGCCTGTTCGAATCGGCGTGCTACGTGACGACCCAAAGTGCGGGTGCTTGACCTCGTCGAGGTTTCGGTCGCTGGCATCGGTCCTCTCCTTGACCCTTGTGTGTGCCCCCTACAACGCCCTGGGGCTCATCCGTGAAAATCAGGCCTTCCTGGCTTGACAATCCAGTATAGAGAAACTTCTCGCACGGTGACAGAATCTTTTTTGCTAAATCTGAGGCTTCGAGGCCAAACAGATCCCCCGAACTAACTCGCAGAGTCCGCAAAAACTCTATCGAGCTCGTGATGAAGATCAAGAGCCTCCTGCTGGCGGACAGGCCTCTGGTCTCGATAATCTTCGAGAAATTCGACGATTGCGATGTTTGCGCTCCACCCGATTGCCATGCCAACGGCGTAACAGATCGCCATTGCCAGCAGGCCTCGCTGGAGCACAATGATCCCCGAATTGTCCACAGCCAATCCACCGAGTATCGCCACTATGAAACCCGCCAAGGCGATCATGGCCGCAATAGGTTGGATGATCGGCTCGGAGTGCATCGGTGATAGTCTCCCCGCGCGGTTGAGCGCCCCCCGACATCATCGGTCGATAAGAGACGCAAGTTCAGTGCCATGGCAGAATGCTTGGGGAATACTCGATGTAGCGCACCCAACGGCGCCGGAGATGATCAGTGGCGGGACAGGTCGAGAGGGCGTTGTCGATTGATTGCGAAGTAGCGAGATCAGGTTACTACGAGGGTCTGCCGAAGAAGAGCGTCGCGACCATGCTCCCGATAATGATAGTGAGGGCTATGGGCAGAACGATGAAGCGATTGACCCGCTTCATACGAGCGACATGAATTTGCTCGGCTTCGCGGCGTTTCTCTGGTTGACCGGTATAGAGCCTGTCAAGTTGCCGTCGTTTGTCCTCCTGAATGATAAAGACAATGGCAGCAATCGCAAGCATAGATAGAACGAAGGGAAGCAGTTTCATGTGAACGCCTCTAGAACAATTCCGGCACGCATGGGGTCGGCCAGATACTTCCATCACGACATTCTGCTGGAGAACTACATTGCGATCCTTGGTTGACCTGACACTGAAGCGCACTACCATAACAAGCATAAGCCTCATGCGAAGCCGATTGATTCTGCCTCAACCTACTCGATTGGCATGCCGCCCAGATTGCACCGCCGGTTGCGGCAAGAATACAGGTAACACCAGTCCGATACCCGAACTCAATCCGCACATAGTCTCAGGCTGCTGCAGCAGAAGTCGCGACACCGACGAGCTCAACGGATTCAATCTCGACCCCGCTGAGAATTTCGTTGTAGCCTAAGACGGCGACAGTCGGGAGTGAGCCTTCGATGATCTGTCGCACGACAGCACGCACGCGAGGCGAAGCGATGATCACGGGGGAAGCGCCGGTTCTGGTCAGGCCCTTTTCGATCGCGTCGGACAATCGCTGCGCGATCTGGTTGGCGACGCGCGATGGCATGTTGACGGTCGTAACGCCGCCGGTGCGATCGACAAACCCCTCGATCTGATCTTCGAGTTCGGGGTCGATGGTGACGCAGACGATGCGTGGCTTGCCTGCTTCTGAGGTGACCGCATGGGCTTGACAGATCGCGCGCTTGAGGCCATTGCGGACGTACTCGGTCAGAACATCTGTATCGCGGGTCTTCGTACCCCAGTCGGCGAGGACTTCGAGCACGGTCTCGAGGTCACGGATGGGGACACGCTCGCGGAGGAGGTTCTGGAGGACCTTTTGGAGTTCGCCGATTTTGACGATCGCAGGAACGGCCTCCTCGACCAGTTTGGGAGACTTGGCCTTGAGGCCTTCGAGAAGGTTGTTGACTTCTTCACGCGTGAGAAGTTCATCGGCGTGCGTACGGACGACTTCGGTCATGTGTGTGGCCAGAACACTGGTCGGATCGACAACGGTGTAGTTGAGTGATTCGGCGCGGGGTTGCTGTTCGGGCTGGATCCAACGCGCTTCGAGGCCGAAGGCAGGCTCGCGAGTGGGAATGCCGTCGATAGTGCCCATCGCGATTCCCGAATCCATGGCCATGAGCAATTCGGGGTGCAGCGATCCCGAGGCGATCGTGCTGCCCCGGATCTTGATGCGATACTCGCCGGATTGCAACTGCATGTTGTCACGGATGCGCACGGGAGGCATGACCAGACCCAGTTCGGCTGCCAGTTGCCGGCGAACCGCGCTGATGCGATCGAGCAGCGTGCCCCCCTGGTTAACATCGATCAGCGGCACGAGGCCATAGCCGACTTCGAGCTCAAGCACATCAACCTTGAGAAGGGTCTCGACGGGCGGGGGTTCATGCGATGCGGATGCGGCGTCGGCCTGCAGCGCGGCTTCAGTGGCGGCGTCGGCGCGACGGAATCGCCGCATCATGAACGCAATTCCTCCGAGAACCATCGCTGTCGCAAGCAATGGCACAGTGGGCAGAGGGGTCAGACTGAGCAGCGCGAGGAAGGCGGCCGTGATAACGATGCCGCGTGGCTGGCTGATGAGTTGGCTTGTCAGTTCTTCGCCGAGATCCTTCTTTGAACCGGACCGGGTGACAATCAGAGCCGAGGCAATAGCGATAACGAACGACGGCATCTGACTTGTCAAGCCGTCGCCGATGGTTAGTTTCGTGAAAACCTGTGCGGTTTGACCGGCGGGCCACCCTCGTTCAATCGCCCCGACAGCGAATCCGCCGAGGATATTGATCGCGGTGATGATGATGCCAGCAATCGCGTCGCCCTTGACGAACTTGCTGGCACCGTCCATCGCACCAAAGAAGTCGGCTTCGCGGGAAACCTCATCACGGCGTGTGCGCGCTTCGGCCTCGTCGATGAGCCCGGCGCTCAGATCGGAATCGATGGCCATCTGCTTGCCGGGCATCGCATCGAGTGTGAAGCGAGCTGCGACTTCGCTAATGCGGCCGGCACCCTTCGTGACCACCATGAACTGCACGATCATCAGAATCAGAAAGATGATGACCCCAACGAACAGCGAATCACCAGCGACGAACGAGCCGAACGCGCTGATGACCTGTCCGGCTACGCCGATCGCTTCGGCCGGACTGGCTGCATCGGCGGTCAGAATGAGGCGCGTCGATGCGATATTGAGCACGAGGCGAAACAATGTCACACCCAGAAGCAGAGACGGAAACACCGAGAATTCAAGGGCTCGATTCAGGTAGATCGTGGTCAGAAGGACGATCACCGCGAGCGAAATGTTGATCGCAATGAGAATATCCAGCAGCACCGGCGGCAACGGGACAAGCAGGACCATCAAGAGCAGCACAAACGCGACGGGAACGATCAGCCCTCGGTGCGTACTCAGGCGGCGGATCAAGCCGTCAAAACTGTTTGGCGAACTCGGTGACACGATCGTCAATCTCCGTTAAGCGGTGGCTGCTGCATGCGCCGCAGCAGGCGTCTGCTTCGACTCAAGGCGGTACACATACGCGAGGATCTCAGCGACTGCTTCGTAATGCTCGGGCGCGACCTGCTCCCCCACCTCGACTCCCCAATACAGGGCGCGCGCGAGCGGAGGGCGGGCAATGACAGGAATGCCCGCGAGTCGAGCAAGCTGCCGAATGCGAAGGGCTAGAAAGTCTGCACCTTTGGCCACGACCACGGGAGCATCCATCGTCGCATCGTCGTAGCGGATCGCGACACTAAAGTGCGTAGGGTTTGCGATGATGACATCGGCTTTGGGTACCGCCTGAGCAATGCGCTGCATGGCAATCTCTCTCGCCAATCGGATGCGTTTGCCCTTCATCTGTGGATCACCTTCCATCGAACGCCGCTCGTCCTTGACTTCCTGCTTAGTCATCTTCAGGTCTCGCTTGTGCTGCCAGCGCTGATAGACCAAATCGATCAGAGCCAGAATCAGGAGCAGGACGATGAGCCATACAGCCAGTTCGAAGGCGGTTTGACCAATGACTCCGGCTGCCACGAACAGGCCCATGCGGGGCAGGGCAATGAGCTCGGGAAGGTGCCTCGAGACGATCAACCAGGCGACGCCGATCACAACGATCAGCTTGAGGATGTTGACGCCGGACTTGACGAGACTGCGCATACCGAAGATGCGCTTGATACCGGCCACTGGGCTGAGTTGCGAAATCTTGGGCTTGAGAGGCTTGAGCGTCAGGAGAAAGCCCACCTGCGTGAGCTGTGTGATGTAGGCCCCCAGAAAGACGAGGGCAAAGACTGGAGCAACGAGCAGGCCGGCAGTAAACGCGACATGAACGACGCTCGCGGTGAGCGTATCTACGGCAAGAGGTGTGCCGAAGCGATCGAGCAACAGCGTTTCACGCATGAGTCGTGCAAGACCCATACCAATATCCGAGCCGAACACAAGCATCAGAATCAGCGCGACCGCAAGTCCCACAGCAGCGTTGATGTCCTGGCTCTTGGCGACTTGACCTCGGCCGCGCGCATCAGCCAGTCGCTTTGGTGTTGCATCTTCGGTTTTCTCGCCCATGTCATTGGCCACACAAACCCGCCTTTCTCTTCATCACGGTATCAGCCCATCGGACCAGATTGCCAATTCGTGCAGCATTGCAAGAGATTCATCGCGAAGAACCGAATCGATTGTGCCCAGTGCAATCGCGAGTATCGCAAGGCCAGTCAGAATCTTGGCTGCGAAACCGACCGAGAGAATGTTGATCTGTGGCATGGTTTTCATGACGAAACCCATCGAAATGAGAGAGAGCATGATCGCGCCAATCACCGGAGCCGCCAATCGCAAAGAGAGTTCAAATCCGGAGCCGATGAGGCTGACCAACAGTTCAAGCGGGACGTGATCGGCTGCGAAACCTCCGACAGGAATGCGCTCAAAAGTGGTGATGAGCGATATGAAGACGAGATCGATTCCTCCTGCCGCGACATAAGCGGTGATACCGAGGATAAACATCATCTGGCTGACGACGTCGCTGCTTCCCTCCATCTCGGGGTTGAAGGCTTGCGCGAGGCCCAGACCCATCTGATAGCCCATGAGGTAACCGGCCATCTGCATGACGAAAACCGGCATGATCGCGATCAGTCCGATACTCAAGCCAATCAGAAGTTCGCTGAACATGACAAACGCCAGTGAGCCGAGATCAAGCGGGATTGGTGTCAAAAAGTACGACGGCGGGGCCGAAGGAAAGATTGCGAGCGCGAGCAAGAACACGAACAAGGCCATGGCGGTGCGAGGTACCGCCAAACTCGTCAGGAGCGGAGTGAATAGAAATATGCCCACGACACGCGAAAGCGTGAACATGAAGGGGACGATCAGAGGCTCAAGAAACTGAATGAAGGGCATGGATCCGCTCAAAACAGCAGCAAACGCTCAGTGGTGAACTCGATGAGTTGCATCGCTACCCAGGGCAAGAGCATCGCGGCAACAAGAATCATGATGGTGATTTTGGGAACGAACGTCAGGGTCTGATCCTGGATGCTCGTGACGGATTGAATGAGGCTGATGATCAAGCCGACCGACATACCAGCCAGAAGAATCGGCGCGGCGATCTTGAGCACAATCAGCAACGTGTCTCGCACGAGATATACGCTCGCTTCGTCATACATCATGCTTTGACTCCTTGAGCAGCGGATGTGAATCCCTGCCTGGTCGAGGTCTGCGGATGTGGCACACAAAGAGAATGGCCGGGATCATTGCCGTCTGCGCCGACGCCCGGCCGCTCATGCCGTCCTGCACGAAGGTCTCCATCAGACTACCGACTACCAGAGTCCAACCATCGACGAGCACGAAAAGCAGCAACTTGAATGGAAGCGAGATCAACACCGGAGGGAGCATCATCATGCTCATCGAGATCAGCAGGCTCGCAATCACCATGTCGATCACGAGAAACGGCAGATACACGCGAAACCCGAGAAGAAATGCAACTTTGAGCTCGCTGAGCATGTACGCAGGAATCAGTGTCACCATGTCAACATCGGCCCGTGTCATTTCTGACGGACGAGTGGTATCGTGTCCGCGATAGTTCATCACGGTGTACACACTCGACCAGTTGCCGGTTGCCTCGATCTGGTCAAACATGTAATCGCGGAGCGGCTGCTTTGCTGCGCCCCAGAGTGTGTCATAATCGCGAATTTCGCCATCCCGATACGGAACAATCGCTTCGTTCCAAATACGGTCGATCGTCGGCGACATAACGAGCAGCGTCATGAACAGCGCCAGACCTGTGACAACCTGAGGCGGGGGGAGTGACTGGGTGCCCATCGCCTGCTTGAGCAACGCAAGGACAATTAGAATCCGCACGAAGCAAGTCGTCATGAGCAGAATTGACGGGACCAGCGAGATCACCGTCAGCATCAACATGACATTGACTGCTACAGACAGCCCAGGGCGCTCCTCGAAGGATTCGCCATCGCCGCGCGAGGGCTCAATGAGTCCTGACGCATCAGCGAGCACACGCACAGGATTGATCCGCGAGGCAGAAGTCGGGAGTTCAACACGGCTCGACTCGCGCGAGGGCGATGCTGCGGGCGAAGAATCGGCGGGCGGGCCGAAATCTTGCGCGCCTGCGAATGCACAGACGAAAGCCAGAATGAGGGCGATGAGCCGCATCAAGCGAGGGTTCCCTTCTCACGCATAGCCGCGAGTCGAGCGCGGAGTCTTCCGATTGCCGGGTCTGACTCCGGATCAGCGGGAGTAGATCGCAACGGAATCTGAATGCGCTCGTCTCCCCACTCGACCGAATCGCCCTCGGCGGTGGTGAATCGCAACTCAGCCTCTGCTGGTTGACTCGGTGCTTGCTGGTCGAGTTCGACCATTGCCGCCTTGAAGGCAGAAACGCTCGACTCACCGTCCGATTGGCGTATAGCACATAGAATCGTTGCGACCTCATCCGGATCGCTGATCTCGGCAAGTGTAGCCATCGCGCCGGAACCTGATCTCGCGCCACTCGATTGGCAGACAAGCAACACACGCCGCCCCACACGCAGCAACACAAGCCGCTGTGTGCGCGCGACTGGATAGCGAGCGAGGATTTCGAGTACGCCTGATGGTGCTCGACCTGCTGCGCCCAACGCCGCCATGAGCCCACCGCGGCGTGTGGCAATCCGCTTCCAGGCGAGTGCCCCAATGTATGCCAGGCCCACGACGACCACCAGTGATGCCAGCGTGCGGCTCAGCCCGAGCCCGCCCTTGGTCGCGCCTTGTGCAATCGAGCGTGACTCCCGATCTTCGCTCTGAGAGCCTCGCTCTGTTCTGGTCCCGAGTGGGCGTGATTCGGGTGGCGCAATATTCGCTGGCTCGCGCGAAATCTCGGATACTAGCAGATCGGAATGCGACCACGCCGGCGCTGCGGCGGCGCTGGCAAGAGCCACAACACAACACATGGTTCCCACTTTGAACATTTCGCGGATCCTCCGCATCTTCAATTACGCTCTCCTGGCGTTGGACACCTACGCTCTTTTCGCAACGACCTTCTCATCGAGACTCAGAATTTCGCTGATGCGTACACAGAAACTCTCGTTGAGAACCAGCACTTCGCCGCGGGCAACGTGCCGATCATTGATGTACACATCGACCGGATCTCCTGCGAGTTTGTCGAGTTCCACAACCGCGCCCTCGCCGAGCCTAAGGACATCCTCAACAAGCATGCGTGTGCGACCGAGTTCGATCTTGACATTCAGATTCACATCGCTGAGCAGTTGCAGTTCATCGGGTGTCTGACGAAACCCAGCGTCAGCAAAAGTCGGAACTGCAAAGGCTTCGAGGACTGAACCCGGTACAAATGGTGTGCTCCCACCAACTGCGCGAGCAACCTCACCTTGGGCTTCGCGGGCGGTCGCGCGAGCGGCAGCGAGTGCCTGCTCGGCCGCTGCACCGCCCACACCAGACGATGTGTGCGATTCCTGAGCTACCTTGTCGACCGACAGCTGCGCCGCACGCAGGGCTGCCTCGGTATCCGAAGCCGCCGATTCCGGAGTTTCGTCTGCCGGATTAGCCCCTTGATCGCCTCGAATTTCATCGTTTTCAGACATGCACACTCCATCCAGTACACGAACCGATTCTGGCTCGATAGCGGGAGCATCGGATGCTCCGTCAGCTTTGGATTGACTTTGCCCGATGCGGTGCAATGCCGCGCAAAAATTGCCGGCTCATGCGCAGTTTTGGCTGGCACTCAACCCGCAGTGTTGATCCCCGTGCACTTGGGGATGATGACTCGTTCGATCAAAGGAAGGTCATCGCGGTCAGTGCCAAGAACTTCGTTCAGATAGGCCGTCAACTGGCGTGTGAGCGTGTCAAGCCCTGGCTCGTTACGCAGATGTGCGTCCTGGGCCCGGCGAAAGATCTGCGAGACACCCTCCTTGATCTCGGCTTCGCGACGCGCCATGACGTCGCCCACCCTCGACACGTTCTTGTTGCGAACCTTGAGAAAGATCGCCGTGTCCCACAACCAAATGGTCCCCGAACTTACATTCGGAAACCGATCCTCGATCAGCAGTATTTCTCGAGTCTGCTCGCGCTCGGCCTCGGCCTCCCCATGCAGCGTCTTGGCGCTTGAATGCGAACTGGCGGTCATGGACACGAGGAAGTACACCGCTGCTCCCTCAGCCAGCATGATGCCCGCGATGATGCCCAGCATTTTGACGCTCAACTTTCCAGACTTGGTCGGAGAACTCTGTGCTTCGGGTTCGGCCATTGTGCGTGCTCCTGATGGGCTGAACTACGGATTGCGCCCTGTGAAGGACGGATCCGGATGAATCTGATCGACGGTCTGGCCGGTCTGATACAACTGAACCCTGCGATTTGATGCCGATGCATCTCCGACATCGAGAGTTCCGCTGCGCGGTTCCTGATCCCCGGACGCGACAATGCGCAGAATCTGCGGACTCACTTCGCAATCCTGCACCAGGTACTGTGCAACGGCCTCGGCCCTGCGAAAGGACAACTCGGCATGTGATAGTCCTGAGAGTCGATCGGGCGAGCCCCAAGAGTGTCCTGTGACCTGAACTACATAACGCTGATCGCGGATTAATGGTGCGATCTCGAACTTGAGCATGCGCTGCACTGCCAGGGACAGTTCATACGACCCGGGATCGAACGGCATCACACCGCCGATCGCTGCTCGCTCCGATTGATGAATCACCGTTGCGCGAGGTGCCTGACCGGAGACGTTCGGTGTTGTTGTCTCGTCGGTGTTCTTGCGCTGGGCGGCACGCTTTGCCCGTTCGGGATCATTCGAGATGATTGAGTTCGTAATTTCCGCCTTCAGGTCGGCAAGCCCGATGCCACCGGTCGAGCCGAGGGCTTCCTTGATGGCGTCAAGAACACGGCGATACTCGCGGGGCTGCTTGAGCTCGCTGAAAGCGGCCAGCAGGATGAAAAAACAGAGCAACAACGACATCAAGTCCCCGTAGGTCAAAACCCACTCAGGAACACCGGGCTGGCTGATTGGACGCCGCTTGCCCATGACAACATCGCTGCGCTAGGCAGCTTCCTTCCTCTCGAGTTCAGCCCGCTTTCCTGGAGGAAGGTACGTCAGGAGTTTGCTCTCGACGACGCGCGGGTTATCGCCAGACTGAATCGCCATCACACCTGCTATCACGATCGTCTTGACCATGATTTCCTCAGTGTCGCGCGCCGAGAGTTTCTCAGCCAATGGACCGGTCACCACATTTGCGATAATCGCTCCGTAAAGCGTCGTTATGAGGGCCACCGCCATGCCAGGACCAATCTTCGACGGATCGTCCATGTTACTGAGCATGAAGATCAAACCCATGAGAGTGCCGATCATCCCGAAGGCCGGCGCGTATCGCCCGGTTGTATCGAGAATCTGCTTTCCCTGAGCATGGCGATCAATCAAGGCTTCAAGTTCGGTTTCCATGATGGAGTTGATCAGTTCCGGGTCTGTGCCGTCCACCGCCATCTTGACGCCTCGAATGATGAACTCATCCTTCATCTGTGGCACAAGATTCTCGAGCGCGAGAATCCCCTCACGACGCGCGACTTCCGCATACCCAACAATGTCCTTGATCGTCGAGACGGGATCCACGGGCTTGCTGAAGATGCTCTTGAGAACGATCGAGTGCACCTTCGACACACGCGCGATCGGAAAGGACACGATAATGGCCCCGGCCGTTCCGCCGAACACCACTGCGATCGACGGTGCATCAATCAGCGCGAGCGGATTCCCACCGCCCAGGACGATGCCCGTACCGATGGCGATGAGAGCGATTGCAAGACCGGCCACGGTTCCGATATCCACGCACAGTCCTCCGTGACGCGATACAAGGGTCCAACGCAGACCCCGTCACCTAGGAATCGGCTTGTCTGGGGCCTGACTTGATCGCCAATCGTCGGTTCATGTCCGCGGAATGAGCACTCGCAGATGACGGCCGTACTCGATGACCTTGGCAACCACGTCCTTGAGCGTCTCGCGTACCACGAAATGGTCCCCGTTGACCATCGTGATGACCGTATCCGGGTTTTCTTCGACCGTACGGATCTGTTCGGCATTGACGACGAACCGCTTTCCGTTGAGTCTGGTCACCTCGATCATGCGAAGACCTCGTGTTATCGGCCGAGAACGAGCAACTGTTGCATCAGTTCATCGGTTGTTCGAATGACTCTCGATGACGCCGAATATCCGGTTGACGTCGTGATCAGATTGATGAACTCCTGCCCGAGATCGACGTTCGACATCTCGAGCGCGCCAGAGACGATCAAGCCTGATCCCACTGCACCGGGGCTGACAACGCTCGCCGGGCCGCTGTTGGGCCCGATTGCCCAGGCGTTGCCCCCCACATCGACCATTCCTGCATCATTTGGGACCTTGGCAAGCACGACACGACCGAGGGTGCGAATCGCACCGTTATCGAAGGCGCCTAGCACATCACCGTTGTCCGCAACCGCGAAGTTTGCGAGAACACCAGCGGGCAACCCGTCGCGCCAGACTCCAGCCACTTCGCTCGGCCGATCGGCAAGCGCGGTCAGCCTGCCCGCTGCTCCAGAAAACGAGACATCAAACGTCAGAGGCGTGACTGCACCGGTCCCATTGCGCGAGAGCGACACTGTCACTGGCGTGTCGGACACGAGCCTTCCGAACGGATCGAAGCTGATGATGCCGGTTCCCAAATCGAGCTGCTCGCCCAGGCTGTCGTTGCCTTCGATGAAGTATCGCCAGCTTGTTCCCGACGCGGCCTTGCTATCCAGGACGAACGAGACATCCAGACTCGTCATGCTCCCGAGCGAGTCGTAGACGACCATCGTTGTACGCACGGCTTCTCCATCGGCTGCCGCGGCCTTGCTCGTCACAAAGGGCACACGAACAAACCCGCCGCTCGCATCGAGTACGCGCAGATCTGCAGAATCGATATCGAGATCGTTGATTGTCCCGGTGTTGCCGACGATCGAGATCACGCCGCTCTGTGAGTCGAGCGTGACACCGGGCATCTGGCCATTGGGATTCTGGCCTCCGGTGTCGTGGATGCCCAGCGCGACGCGCAGAAAATCCATCAAGTCGGCCACTGTCGTTGTATCGGTAATCTCCAACGATCGCTCGGGAATCGACGACAACCCCTTCTGCGCCCCGATCATGCTGAGTGTTTGTCCAACCTCAAAGAGCGGACTCTCAGTGAGCGTGACGCCAGCATCGCGGATCTGTGACAAGCGCGTAGAAGGCTCGATCCTGTTCCCCGAAGTCGGTGCTGGTGCAGCGGTCGAAAGCGCCATCAAACCTGCAGTTGCTGTCCCGAGTAAATTAACCGTCGACCCACGCGAAGGCACGACGCCATCAGTATTGAGGTTTCCTGCGACAGTAGCATTTGTCGTGGCCTCGGCCAACCTCAACTTGCCCAGCGGCACGTTGACCGGAACCAACGCCCCCTCCTGCACACTGAAGTCGGCGCCCACGCCATAGCCCATCAACAACTCGCCGGTCGGAGTGACGAGATTGTCGTTGAGATCCTGTCTGAAGTTTCCAGCCCTCGTGTACATGGTGGCGCCGGCTCGCTGGACGATGAAAAATCCCGATCCGTCGATGGCCAGATCACGCGGGTCGCCGGTGTTGTCAAGGGCTCCGGTGCGAAAATCGCGCTGCACGCCCGCGATGCTCACTCCAAGACCGATCTGATGCGGATTGGTGCCCCCGGTCGAGTCGGCCGGTGCGGAGCCGATCTTCACATCGCGTGATGACGCATTCTCAAACATCATGCGGCTTGACTTGAACGCTGTCGTGTTGACATTTGCAATGTTATTGCCAATCACATCCAACCGACGCGCGTGAACATTCAACCCCTGAAGCCCAGTAAAGAGTGCTGTAAGCGATGCCATGAATTCTCCGATAGTTTGACCAACTCAATCGACAGTGCGACGCGACAAACCAAGATTCTGAAGAAGCTCTTGCCCGCGGAGCACTGAGGTACGTGAGTCTGCCTCTGCTCCCATGGTCTCGGACTGCTCACTTGCAAGATCGACAACTGCATCGATTCCCGCGACAAGAGCCCGACCCGAAGCCGGCATTCGCTCGACGATCACACGGCGTTCGACATCGAGAATGTACTGCTGGACCCCATCGCGCACCAGTACCCGCTGCACGCCGCGGGCCTGCGCCTGGTCGGCTATATGCGAAAGCACCTCGATCTTCCCGCGATCAAGATTCAGATCGAGAGAGGGCTCGACCGTAACAGTCAATCCGGAGTTGACTTCCCCTTTTGCTGCGCGCCCGAGCAACGCAGCGAAGTCATCAATGCGAACGTTCCCCCCGCCAGGCAGCCGCTCTGTTGGCGTGACGCCCGATCCAAGTTTCTTGAGCAGCGATACGCCATTGACTTCAGACATCGCTCTCTCCTGAAGAATCGCGTGAGATTGCGTGCGTAACTTCGAGCACGCGATCCATCCGCACACGAGCTCCGCCATAAAGATTGAGAATCGGTCCCTCAGCCGTCTGGCTTACGGAGAAGACTCGATCAATGATCTGCTCGCCATTGATCGATGTGCCACTGATGATCGAGCCAATCAAACCCGATGCACTTGCAAACTCGTTGCGTGCCACAAGTTGATCGAGCTTTCCCGATAGCGTCATGTCCGATTCGATCGAGCGCAGACTCGATAACTGATTCAGCATCGCTTGCGAGTCGTTCGGCTCAAATGGATCCTGATTGGCAAGTTCTGCAAACATGATCTTGACAAACTGCTCGCTCGTGAGTTCCGAGAACCCGTTGGTCTGAGATGCCTGTGTCGCTGTGCGCGTACCGATCACGTCAATCTCGCTCATTGCGTGCCCTTTCGTGCTTATCAGGCCAAGGCTTCAAGCCTTAACGTGCCCTCTGCTCGCACTTCAACGTGCAAAGTCGGTGTCCAACCCCCACTTGCCGGCTCCGCCCGCACCTGGGTCCCAGCGTTCTCGTTCGTTTCCGCCAACGAACCATTCCAGGTCGGTGGACTCCATTCCTGCCGCCCGCGACTGCTCGCTTCATTCTCCGTAGACTCGTGCTTGCTTCCGTGCAGAGTGCCTTCGGCTTCATTGACGCGGGCAGTCCCCGCGTCCCTGACTTCCAAGCGCTCAACGACGACTCCGCGCCGCTCGAGCGCACTGCGTAGATGATCCATTTCTGATTTGAGCAAATCGCGTGCCGACTGATTCTCTGCGTCGAAGATTGCAGTCGCCGCTCCCCTCTGAATACTGATCTCAACACGAACTTCACCGAGCGATTGCGGACTGAGCTGCAAAGTCATCGACCCGCCGCCCGTGCTCATCACTCGTGCGAGCGCTCGCGCAACCTGCGACGGCAACTGCTGCTGATCGACGCGCAACATCGGCCGTTGCATCGACTGACTCGGTTGTCTTGTAGTTGTCGCCCGTTCAGGGCGGAGGCCTTCGACTCCTACCAATGCGCGACCTGTGGTCGGAAGTGAGGCCGACCTTGCCTCACTCGTGAGACCACTGCTTTGGGGAACGGCAACCGCCGAGGGAGCCCTTGATGCAACCATCTTTGAGTCATTCATCGGCGCAGCCGCAGACTGCCTGAATCCGCTTCCACGATCGGTCTCGGCTTCCGCGACTTTCTCATGCTTACTCGAAGGTGTGGCCTGCGAACTCACCCCCGGTAAATCCTTCGACATCTGCGACTCATAACGTGACTGGGCCGGGCTTAGCGCCGGATGTGAAGCTTGCCCCGGCGCAGGGGACCGCTGCGACGACGCCTCTCGACGCGCATCGCGCGACCCATCCGATCGCGCCGCCTTGGGCGTCTGCAACTCCGCACTTGCCAACTCGTGAATTTCAACCATGGCCGGGTTCGCAGTCTCATGGCGTATCTGATTGCTCAGCCCCGCGCCCCGCTTCGTTACGGGCGCAAAATCTGCGCCAAAAACGGCAAGAACCGTCGCAAACGCATGGGTTCCCGCGCCTCGCGATGATGCTTTGGATTTATTGTCCGAAGGTTGGCTTGTCAATCGCACTTCGGCAACCTGATCACTCATTCAAAGTCTCTCCGACCGCAGCGGCTTCGAGGCCACGGGTACGAAGAGACTCCAGCAACTGGGCTGCCAAGTCCGGCTGCCCACCCTTGACAAACTCCGCGAGTACGCGCGACCGCACTCGCTCGTCCATCGCATTCAGATAAGACACTACCTGCTCGACCGCGCCCTCGTTCAGTAGCTCGTTGAGAATCTCGCGAGCGTCCGAAGCCTTTTGTGTCTCCAACGCCACGACGGCCTTGCGGAACTGCTCATTCCCCTCGATCTCGCGCAGCCTCGCCCGCATCGCCTCAAACTGCTGCCGATCCTGCACAAACTGAGCGCCCTGCACATCCATGACTTGCTGGTCGCGCGCCAACTTCCGTTGAAGGTCTTCAATTTCACGCCTGAGCCGCTCAATTCGTAGTACGTCGATCTCTGTCGCCTGGAGTCGCATCGCGACCAACTCCGATGCCGATCGCGCTGGCCCCGTCGGGCCTTCGTCGGCCTGGGCTTCCAAGAGGGCTTGACGGTCCCTCTCCGCCTTCTCTCGCGCCGCTTGCTCGGCAGCAGTCTCAGTCAACATCTCTCGGATGACCCTCGCACGGTCCATATTCAACCGATCTGATGACACAAGCCATCCCACGAATCCTGCGATCGCAACAACATTGGACAGTGCGAGAATTGCCAGCGTGTTCCACATAGCTTTCATGTATGATGCTCCGCATGCAGCATCGCCTTGGATCGATGCCGCATGACAACCATTTCGTCGTTCTCTGCTTCTTCGCGTCGGCGCTGATCACTTCGCCACGCAGCCAACTGCCGATCACGAAGTCCCTCAATCGCCTTGCGACTCCGCATCGCATCCGCCAAGGCCTCACGCGCTGTATCCCGCCTCCTGCACACACCGGCAAGCACTAGAACAACAGCGTCCGCCTTCCGCGCCAGTCCCAGCGAGGCATTGGCCTGAAGCCTTGCAGCCGCGAGATTTCCCACCCCCACACCAATCGCCTCACGCAGATCGGCACGCTCCTGCCCAATCATTTGCTGAAACCCTCGAAGTTGCGACTCGAGTACGACGCGTTCTCGTTCGAGAGCCGCTAGTTTACGCTGAGCTTCCTGCTCCGCACGTTCGCGTTGGCGCAGCACGGACTCAAGTCGAAAGTGAAACTTCGCCATGGCTCAGTTCCTCTGCCCGCGGCTACCCTGTGCTTGCTGCTGGAACAGGTCGCCAGCCCTCATCGCCAACGCGATCAACTCTGCCCGCCTGCTCTCGAACGGAGTGCGATCTGAATCCCGCTGACGAATCAATGCGCAAATCGAATCGTGCAATGCAATCGCGACGTCGGCATCCGGGTCCGATCCCTTTGCGTATGCGCCGATCTGAACCAATTCCTCTATATCCCTGTACTTGGCCTCCAGTCTGATCAATTGCTGGCGCGCGGCACGGTGTGCCTGATCGCTGACGACTTCAGCAACGCGGCTGACTGAATCGAGTACATCAATCGCTGGATACTGCCCACGATGCGCAAGTTTTCGACTGAGAATCAAATGTCCGTCCAGAACACCGCGCGCCGCGTCGGCAATCGGCTCGGTCATGTCGTCGCCTTCAACGAGAATCGTGTACAGGCCCGTAATCGATCCACCGCTCCTTTCGCACCCGCCTGCGCGTTCGAGCAGCATCGGGAGATTCGCGAATACGCTCGGTGTATAACCGCGCGTCGCGGGTGGTTCTCCCACAGCAAGCCCAACCTGACGCTGGGCGTGCGCGAATCGCGTGATCGAGTCCATCATCAGCATCACATCAAGCCCATCGTCTCGAAAGTATTCCGCGATGCTGCACGCCAGTCTCGCAGCACGCAACCTCAGCAAGGGCGATTCGTCACTCGTCGAAACAACCACCACCGACCGCGCAAGTCCATCTTGCCCCAGCGCATCCTCAATGAATTCCCTCACTTCGCGCCCGCGCTCACCGATTAGCGCGATCACATTGATCTGCGCATCGGTCCCGCGTGCAATCTGTGAAAGCAACGTTGACTTGCCAACCCCCGGACCAGCGAAAATCCCCACTCGCTGCCCTTTTCCCATCGGCGTCATCAGATCAATGGCTGCAACTCCTGTGCGAATCGGCTGCGTCACTCGCATCCGTGCCATCGCACGTTGGGGATCCGGATTGAGCAGCCGAGGCAACCCGTCACTCAGTGCCAACCCACCATCAACTGCCTTCCCAAACCCGTTGAGCACGCGCCCCAACATCGTTCTCGAAACTCGCACCGACTGCTCTCGCTCCGCGACAATGACGCGGTCACCCACACGTATCCCGCTCGCTTGCGACAGCGGCATCACAATCGCTCGGTGACCACTGAATCCAACCACTTCTGCGGGCACTCGTCGCGAGCCCTCGGCCCGAATACTCACGAGCGCACCAACGGGCGCAGGCAACTCGTCAACAAAAATACTGAGGCCTCGCAATTCGCTCACGCAGCCTTCAATGCGCAACGCTTGCGCACGCCGCACCACCTCGATTTCGTGCTCAAGAGTGCTCATGGTTCGGCATCCGTGGGGGGCAGAATGGAGCCAATCAGGCGCGAGAGCTTCGTCTCGATTGATGCATCGATCACGCCGTTGCGCTCCGTCATTGCAACGCACGATCCGCGGTTCACCGCCGGATCCACGATCAGTTCTACATGAGCTTCTTTCTCCAAACGCGCAAGCAAGCCGGGCATAGCCTCATTCAGCAGTACCTCGTCATCGCCACACACTCGCACGCGAAGACGAGTCCTGGAGGACACGAGTTCCAGAATTTCAGCCATCTGGTCGCAGACAGTTGATGGATCGATTTCGATGATTCTGCCAGTCGCCCGCGCAGCAATCTCGCACGCAAGTCGAACGACATCCTGCCTCGCATCCAACAGCATGCGCTCGCGCCGCTCGATGAAGTTCGACAGTGCTTCCGCCCAGGCCTCGATGAGCGCGCTGATCGAAGCACCGGCGTCCGCAATTCCTTCTGCGCGGCCCGCCTCATGCCCCTCTTTTCTGCCAACTTCGTATCCCGCAGCCCTACCAGTGACATGCCCCTCTGCCGATGCCGTAGAGATGAGCCGTGCACGTTCATCAAATGCTTCGTTTACGATCCGCTCTGCCTCGGCCTTGGCGTGCGCCACCATCGCTTCGCCGACCTGCTCCAGCCGACCCAAGTCGAGCGTCACCGCGTCTCTTGCCATGTAGTGGGCGTCAGCCCGCCGAATCAGTGCCACGACTCCCCCAATCACTACATAATCAGGTCATTGTCTCCGCCGCGACCCTGAATCATCACGTCGCCCGCTTCTTCGAGTCTGCGCACGGTGTCCACAATGCGTTGCTGAGCCGCCTCAACATCACTCACGCGAACCGGCCCCATGAACTCCATGTCTTCCTTGATCAGCGCCGACGCACGCTCAGACATGTTCCCAAGGATTTTCTCTTGCAATTCCGGGCTTGCTGTCTTGAGCGCGAGCGCCAGTTCGTCGTTCTCGACTTCCTTGAGCACCGCTTGAATGCCCTTGTCGTTGACGAGCATGATATCTTCGAACACGAACATCAGCCTGCGAATCTGCTCGACCAGATCAGGATCTTCGCCTTCGAGTCCTTCCATTATTGACTTCTCTGTAGCCCGATCCGCAAGGTTCAGAATCTCGGCAACGGTCGACACACCCCCTGCCTTTTCCATGCTCTGAAGGAGCATGTTCGACAACCTCGATTCAAGCCCTCTCTCCACTTCCTTGATCACCTCCGGATTCGTCTGCTCCATTGTCGCGATGCGTTTGATGACCTCGATCTGCTTTTGCATCGGCAGCCCGACCAGGATCTCCGCCGCCTTGTGATGCGCGAGATGACAGGTAATCAACGCGATCGTCTGTGGGTGCTCATCCTGAATGAATGTCAAGAGGTTGTCACTCTCGGCCCGCTGAAGAAAACTGAACGGCGTCTTCTGCACCTGCGTCTGAATCTGACCAAGAACACGCTCAGCCAACTTCGGATCCATCGAGTTCTGCAACAGAATCTTCGCGTAGTCGAGGTTGCCCTCCTGCGCCATTCCGGTTGCAATCACGGTGTGGTAGAACTCTTCGATCACCGCTGCCTTGAGCGATTGATCCACACGTCCAAGGCTGGCCAACTCCCGCGTGACTTCCTCCACCGCTTCGGCGGGAAGTGTCTTGAGCACTTTCGCCGCCGCATCAGTCCCCAGCATGAGCAGGATGATCGCAGCCTTCGAAAGTGAGTTGAGCGAAGACGGGTCCGACGGTAGTTTTTCGAACGGCTTGCGTGCCATAGTCTCAATCACTCCTCAACCTGAATCCACCGCTGAAGCAGATTCGCTGCGCCCTCAGGGTTCGCCTCGACAAGTTCGCTGACCTGTTCAAGCATCTTCTGCACCTTCACGTCATCTTCCCCGATCTCGATTCCGGCCATCGGCGCGTCGCGCTCCTCCGCTTCCCCAATCACATCAGCATCAAGCGCCAGCGCCGGAGGCACACCAACCAACTCCTGTGCCGTTGGCAACTCTGTCTGCTTTCCTGTGCGCTTGACCATCATCAGCATCATCACCACCGCCACCATCGCAAGTGCCCCGAGCACGACTTTCTCGATCACCCCGCCACCCATCGCAATTGGACCATTCGAAAGCACCCCAAGGAATCCGGCTTCACTCACGCCGCTCTGCAAGGTCCCCATCGGAATAGGCACCATCGACACAAAAACTTCACCCGCATTGCTCGATCCGTCATCCAACCTCGTCTTTAGGTGAGGCTGAACTGAATTAATAATCTGCTTCTCAATCTCTGCGAACCTCGCATCAAGATCGGTCCTGGCTACCTGCGTTGCTTCGCCGCCCTCGCCGCGCGACCGACGCACCAGCAACTCGATGAAGTCTTCCGGCACGTTGATTGACGCCGCCAGCGCCGTCGGCATCCCGCGCGGGTCGAGCCTCTGAGTTGTTTCGACACCGATCGCGTTCTGCATTTCTTCGACCGTGTCTTCTGTTTCCAGCTTTGTCCCAGTCGATCCATTCGCCTGGTTGATATCCATTTGCGTATTGGACCTGATGCCCGGTTCGGCAGCTCGCGATGCCTCCGATTGCGAAGTCGACGATGCTTCGGTCCGCCTGACCAACGACACTGTGCCTTCACCCTTTGGCAAGTGCTTTTGAATCTGCGAGTTCACCTTCGTGACATCGACTTGCGCCGTCACGGCCACCATGACGCCCGGGATGTACGACAACAGCGATTCGAGCTTCTCGCGCGTCTCACGCTCCACGACCGTCTGATGTTCCAGGTAACTCGATGACACCATGTCGCCATCATCTGTGACTTTCCGCGAACGCCCCGTCGAGCCATCAATGACGCTTACGTTGCGCACCATGAGCCCCGAGCGTGCCCCCGCCACCAGCCGCGCCGCTGCATCGATCGTCGCCTGAGCTGGCGGTGCGCCGCTCGACGTGAAAATTGTCACCGATGCTGTCGGCTCCCGCGATGCGCGCCCCAGACCCGCCACTTCGGGCGCGTGGATAATCACGCTCGCCGATCGCACATCGCGAAACTGACCGATCACCCGCCCCAGTTCATTCTGGAGAGCGAAGATGAACTGCTGCCGGTCCTTCTCCGCGCTGTTGCGCCAATCTTGCACTCCAATCAGATTGCCGAACAACAGCGTCGAATCGGACGGCAGCTTGCCAGCCTCGCTCAACTGCGCAATCGCCGCGGCCCGGTCGCTGGCCGGCACCATGATCTTGCCTTCTCGCGTCTCGACCTTGAACCCCGCCGACCGAAGCGTCGCGAGCACGGGCTGCTGCGGATCCTCCGCCATCAACTCCACAAGCTTGCCCCGCCCGGCATACTGCGTGACCAGGAACATCGTCATTCCCACGATCACGCACAGGCTCGCGACCAGCAGCTTCTGCGTCGGTCCCAGTTCCTTGAGGTACTTTCGCACCTGACCGAGCACGTTGTTGAGTCTTTCCATCGGGGCCTCCCTGCCCATTGCAGCCTCGTCGCTTTTCCTCAGCGATGTCGGACTGTTGGTCGGAGACACACGTGCTTTTTCTACAAGACTCGAGCCATGTGCACACGTCACGCCGTTTCGCGCAGATCATGCCGAGCCAAAACCGCGCGTTATACCCGAATCTGCTTGATCTCCTCATACGCCCCGAGAACCTTGTTACGGACCGACTGAAGCATCTTGAACGCCATGTCAGCCTTCTCGGTCGCCAAGATTACGCCCTCGACATCCTGCCGATTACCCGTCACAAGATCCTCGACCGCACGGTCAGCCTCCTGCTGAGCCGCATTGACCTGCTCGAGACTCTTCATCAGCGCCTGCTTGAACGAATCACCGCCCTCGGGCGCTCGCCCTGCGTGTGCCGAACCGGGTCCACGAACAGGCCCCGATCCACTGGCACCGATCAATCCGATCGGATCGCTCATCATTCAACTCCACTCGCTCAATCAACCATCCGCAACAATCCGCTCCGCGCATCCTTCTCCATCGGCATCCGTGCCGACCACGACATTCACGCAAGCAACCGCAAAGCCTGTGCCATCATTTGCTTTGAAGTCTCCGCAGCCACCACATTCGCTTCATACGAACGCGCCGCCTGCATCGCATTGATCTGCTCCAGCGACGGATTGATGTCCGGATAAGGCACATAGCCCTGCTCATCCGCATAGGGACTGCCAGGGATATACCGTGGTCGAATCGCATCCGCGTCGGCTTCGATCTCTGCCACATGCACGCCCATCGCGCGTCCGCTGCGACTCATCGCCGAAGGATTCCCGCTCGAGAAATGCACCAGTCGCTTCCGAAACGGGTTCAAGTTCCCCGACGAGTCCAAGATCGTCTCAGAATTAGCAATGTTCGCTGCGATCGCACCCATCCGAATGCGCTGCGCGATCATCCCGCTCGTCGAAATATCCAGACTTCCATACATCGCTAGCCCTCACGATCACGCAACGCGTTCAGCAATCGCATTCTTGACTACACCCGCCCTGGCTCGAAACAGGTCCGCAGCCACACGAAATGCCGCTGCATTCTCAACCATCGCCTGCATCGTCCGCTCAAGGTCGCTCGAATTCCGATCGTGCGCGAGCACGCCCCCCACGCTCGTTCGAGGCCTCAGAATCAACCCTCCATCGCGCGATTGCTCGATCTCGGACGACCGCCCGATCGCGAGTTCGCCGTGCATCCCCCCCGTGGCACGCCGCCGATCCTGGACGGCACCCGCAAGTGCCTCCTGAAACCGCTTGGGAGAAACATCCACCGGTTGAAAGTTCGGCGTCTCAAAGTTCGCAATGTTGTGCGCAATCAGCTTCTGCCGCTGAGCCGCGAATCGCAGCGCAGCCTCAACGACCGGCAGCGAACCCGCGTTGGAGAGTTGATCGATGAACACGCCAAGTCCCTCCCGCAAACCGCGGGCCACACCTATAACGAGTGCGCCACCAGGTTATCGTCCTTCCACTTCCTCAGTTTCAACCCCAGCGTCCGCACGCCGATGCCCAAAGCATCTGCCGTCTTCTGGCGATGCCCGTTGAACCTCTCGAGTGTCTGGATGATCGCCTCGCGCTCGATGTCCTCCAGCCTCCGCCCGGGAACCCTCGACGACTTCGACTCCATGAAACTCTCAGCCCCGAATGAAGGCTCATCGCGCCCCATGAACTGCGCACGCATCCGAGGCTGAACCGGCACCGGAACCAGCCATGGCTCGATCAGTTCCTTGCTGATCACTTTGCTCGGAGCGCCCGCGCTTCGCCGTACTCCACACAGCACAACCGCACGCTCCGCAATGTTCTGCAACTCGCGCACGTTGCCCGGCCAGTTATAACTCATCAACAGCTTGATCGCGTCGGACTCGATCTCCACCGGCTCAAGACCCTCACGCTCCGATATCTTCGTCACGAAGTGCTTGGCAATCGCAGGCACATCCTCAAGCCGATCACGCAACGGCGGAAGGTGAATCGGAAGCACATTGAGTCTGAAGAACAAATCCTGCCTGAAGTCGCCTCGCGCGGCCGCCCGCGGCAGGTCGCGATTGCTCGTCGCGATCACCCGCACGTCGACCCCGATCGTAACACTCGAACCCACCCGCTCAAACGCCCGCTCCTGCAAGACACGCAGCAATTTGGCCTGAATCTGAGGAGAAACTTCCGACACTTCGTCGAGCAGCAGCGTGCCGCCATCGGCCAGTTCGAACCGCCCTTTGCGAAGGCGCTCCGCACCTGTAAACGCACCACGCTCATGTCCGAACAACTCGCTCTCAAGCAACGACTCGGTGAGTGCTGCACAGTTCACCGCCAGAAACGAGCCCTTGCGCCGGCTGCTCAGGTCGTGAACCGCTTGCGCCACTACTTCCTTGCCCGATCCGGACTCCCCCGTGATGAGCACGGTCCCTTGCGAATCCGCAACCGCTTCAATCTGCGCCTTGACTCGACGCATCGCCGGAGAATCACCGATGATGCGCCCCAGACCCGCCAATGCCTCGACCGCGCGAACTGGTGCCGCAGCCGAACGCAGCAGCGCATTTTCGCGAACTAACTTCCCATGCGCCAGCGCACGCTTGATCGTGATAATCAGTTCGTCACCTTCGAATGGCTTGGTCAGGTAGTCGAACGCACCGTGCTTCATTGCATCCACCGCGGTATCGATCGACCCGAACGCGGTCATCAGCACCACAGGAAGATCCTCATCAACCGCCCGGATCCGTTCGAGCAGTTCGATCCCGGTCATGCCAGGCATCTTCAGGTCGCTCACCACCGCATCCGGGCGCTTGGCCCGAATCGACTTCAGCGCCGATGCCCCGTCCTGGGCCACCTGCACCTCGAACCCCGCGCGACTCAACGTCGCAGCAACGCTGTCACGCAACATTTCCTTGTCGTCCACAACCAGGATCACGCTCATCTTGCTCGCTCCATGACTTGAACCTCGTGCCGCTCCGCAACACGACCCGCTCCACACCCTGTCGGTTCCCACACCCGCCTCCCGGGGAACACACCCGGGATGTGAATTTCGATCGTCGCCCCCTGGCCCCCTACACCACATCCAGTGTGTTGCTGAACCACAACACGCCCGCCATGCGCCTCCGCGATTCGATGCACGATCGGGAGTCCAAGGCCCGTGCCGGTCGTTCGCGTTGTGAAGAAGGGGTTGAACATCCGTTCCAAAATCTCGTCGCTGATTCCCGGTCCGCTGTCCTCTGTACGAAACACCACCATCGGCACTCCGCCACCAGAACCCGCAAGATCCGCGCTCGTGCGCACATCCAGCGCGATGACACTCCCCCCTCCAGCCTCAAGCGTTGCCTCCGCCGCGTTGCGGATTACGTTCGCAAGTGCTTGCACCATCAGGCCTCGATCACATTCGACCGTAGTTGCACACCCAACAAGTCCCGGGCACCTCACCACCTGTACCCCCCGATCAAGGAGATCTGCACACCTGTTCAGGGCATCCTCGACGAGATCCTCTGCCGCAACCGCCGAAGGGTCGATCCGCGACTCGCGCGAAAAGGTCAGGACATCGTTGACGATGGCGTCGAGCCCGCGCACGGCTGCGCTGATTCGGTTTGCAATCGCACGCTCCGACGGGCGATCGCCCAGGTCCTGCTCCAGCATCCGTGCATACAGGTTGATCGACCCAAGCGGGTTGCGCACCTCATGCGCGATGCCCGCTGCCATTTCGCCCAGTGCCGAGAGACGTCGCGAGCGTTCAAGTTCGGCGTTCGCGGCGCTGAGTTCGCTCCGCAACCGCTCCACCTCATCCTGAAGGCGAATGTGCGTAGATTCGAGCCGAGAACTGAGCGTGTTGAACGCACTCAACAGTCCGGCAAGATCGGATGAATCGAGCGTGGCTGCGAGACTGTCGGATGCAATACTCATCATCACCCCTTTCGATCCTGGAATCGCGGCCCCGCCTGAGGGCGTGAGCCGCTGTCATACGCCGTCACCGCTGCATTCCCACGACCGAGATCCGACAGCGACTGCGCAATCGCTTCACGCTTCGAATCGAGCATCTGCGCAGTGCGAGCATCCTGATCGGCGATCGTCTGGGCCATCTTTTCAATGGCTTCGAGCCTGCGCGCAAAAGTCGTACGCTTCATCTCAGTCAGACGGCCTGCACATTCATCCCACTGACGACGCCGGGCGTCAAACTCGGGCATCATCGACTCAAGATCGATAATCAGGTTCTGGCGCTCGGCCAAAACCACGAGCAGCCGCTCCATGTCCTCACGCTCCAGCAGCACATCCTGCTGTGAACTGAGCGCATCAAGTTGTCCGTACAACTCGGCAATTCTTGAGAGCACCGCGTCAAACTGCTCATCCCACGCGCCGGATCCTCCGGCCTTGCGATCGGTCATCCTGACCTCCTTCGGGGTTAGTCGCTCCTCCCAACAGCATACAACGTCGACGACGAAGCCAGCCAACGCTCCCAGTCGCGCCGGGTCATCGGCAGGTTCGGATCATCCCACACCTCAGGTGGAAGACTCTCGTAAAATATTCTTGCCCGCTCGTTGGCAGACCGTGCGCTCGTCAGATTGCCCTCGCGGACATACGCGTTGACAATCTGCACAAGCGCCACAAGCGACGCAGGATCATTCGGGAAGCGTTCACGCGCAACGTTGTAATGCCGAACCGCGGCGTCCGTCTCGCCGAGATCGAACGCACAATCGCCTAGATAGAAGTATGAGTTCCGCATCGCCAGATTCTCGATCGGAGTCCGCTTCTGCGCATGCACCGCTTCGAGCCTGGCCCGTGTCTTCTCGTACAACTCGATCGCGCGGTGCAGGTGCTCGACGCGCGTTTCAGTCAGCAGTCGCCGCTCGCCATCCGTGAGCGATCCTGCAAGAACCTGCTCGATCGAGCGGGCGTTCAGACGGTACGAGTCGGCAAGCTTGAACGTCATGACGGGTGCCTGCGAAGCCGCCCCACCACGTGCCAGCACCTGCTCATACCCCTCGATCGCGCGGGCGTACTCCTTGCGCCGTTGCCACAGATCCGACATCGCGATCAACGCCGGGACATAATTCGTCGCATCCGGGCCTCCGAGTTGCCCGCTCAGCACGCGCTCGAGAAGCAGCTCAGCATCATCATCGTTGCGCGGATCGGCATCGAGAAGGTACACCTGCGCAAGCGGCACATGACTCTGATTCGCAAAACGACCGATCCCCGACTGCGACCGCCCTCGGTCTCGATCGTCGATGATCGATCGGTACAGTGCCGCAGCCTCCGAGTACTGCCCACGGGCTGCATGAGCCTGCGCCAACCGAAATCTCGCCTCAGGCTGGCGGCCATCTGCGGGCAAGTCTTCCATGAAGCGCCGAAAAGTCTCAATCGCCTCAGCCTGATCGCCCGCTGCGTCGTACAGATTTGCCGATGTCCATAGAGAATCGGCATACTTGGCCAAGTCCTCAATCACAAATCGCATCGCGTGCAAACGGTAATAGGTCGCACTACGAATGCGATGTCGTTGCACTTCTCGCTCGGTCGATGGATCGAGCTCTGGGCCCAGTACTCCATCACGCTTAGGTGCAAGTTCTTCAATTCGATCGGCCATCAGTCGATGCGCAAGCCCGAGGGCGTCATACACCGCATCAGGTGCCTCCTCGATCGGGAACAACTCGCCCGCGAGTTCGGCATACCGAAACGACATGTCCACACCCTGCTGCGCAACCTGATCACGGAAGATCGACAGCAACCCCGCAACGATCGCGTCACGCACATCAATCGCATCCCGCTCGCCAGCACGGCACTGCGATACCAGGCTCGCATAAATCTGCTGCGCATTGCTGTGATTTCCCAGCGTGGCTTCCATGACCGCCGCACCGTGCTCCGCCCGCACACGCACCGACGGAGGCTGAAAGTGCGACAGCACATTCAGATACACATCCCTGGCCGCCTCGTAGTCTCCACGCTGTTCGTGTGCTCGTGCCCGCAAGAGCCACAGCGTTGCTTCAAGTGGATCGGCCGAAACTACCAGCCGCTCGGCCATGTCCAGCTGCCCCCAACCCTCTTCGGTCGCGTCCGCATCCAGGTATGCTTGTGCAAGTGTCACATGCAACCGTGCTCTAGCCATATCACCAGCGCTCGTGAGCTTCGGCATCGACCGCAATACTCGCGTAATCGCGGCCTCGGCAAGTCCCTGCGAAATCTCGATCCCCGCTTGCTGATCCACCACCCATGCCTGCTCATCGAGCGGCAGCACCGGATCCGACGCCAACCGTGAAAGCAGTACCTCGGCGTCACTCAACCGTGGAGGCCTGGCGCGGAGCGCTCGGCTGATGACATCTTTGAGCACTCGCCGCCGCAGAGTCTCATCGTTCTTGATCTGCTCGACCCGCGCCAGCGCAGGGTCAGTCTCCCCCAGATGCAGATAACAATCTGCGATCATGAACTGCTCGCGATCAGACAGCACAAGCCCCGTCGTCTCTGCTTCGCGGAGTGATTGCAACGCATTGCGATAGTTGCGCTCATGTTCAAATCCGAGCGACTGCTGCCCGTTGTACACCGCGTGCCCAATCAGGCGATGAAACTCACCCGCATCACGTGTCGGAAGCTCAGGCCTACCAACATACGGGAGCACGCGACCATTGAGAAGATCAATCGCCTCCCGATACCTCTCCTGTTCGATCATCGTCGCCGCTGCCCGCAGCGTCGGGCGAAAGTCCGGATCAGGCTTTGTCGCAAGCGCATAGGCCAGCCCCGCAATCAAAAGCCCCGCAGCCACAACCAATCCAGGAATCTGCCAGAGCCTCCCCCAGTGCGCACGAACTTCGGCCACCGGATCGGCTCGCACCTGAGTCACTTCAACTGTGTCCTGATTCTCGGCTTGTGTCACGACACAACATCTCCGTCCTGCACGATGTACGCGCAGCTGTTCCCAGTCTCTGTTATCGGAGAACTCGCCCTGAGGCATCGATCGATCAGCACCCTACCAGTCCGGAACGTGCCGATCGGCATTTTCCGCGCGTCGCACCGTCACGTTCTCGGATTATCGGGCTCCAGCTGGACAACTACAGCCACGCCAGCGATCTGATCGCCCCGGTGGCGCCCATTCGGATCGAACAGCGCGAGCGCCGCAACCGGCGGCAATGTCCACTTGATCGCGTTGCGCACGAGCGCACGCCCAAACCCGACGCGGTACGGGTGCTCGATCGTGCCATGCACGCGCACCACCCGGCACCCGACCAACCACTTGCCGATCGACCGGCCACTGAAACTCTCGGACAAAGTCCCGATTACAAACCCCACCCCGAACGTCGCGGGCACCGCTGCCCATGCGCCATCAACCGGCACCAACACCAGAAGCGAAACAATCTCCCAGAAACTCAAACCAAATGCAACCCCTGCAACTTGCGCCGCGAGGCCAAAGTCCAGCGCCGACGCCAGAATCCGCCGCAAAGGTTCGGCCAGAGCTGTGTGCGCTGGCAGATTTACAGAACCATCATCTCGCGATCGCCTGAGCACGATCACCAGCACCGAGATCAGCAGCGCGACCAGCATAAGCCCGAGGACACGGACCTCACCTGCCGGCAGTGCTCCCTCGCGTGGTACTTCGCCCGCGTGCAATACAGCGCCCGACGACATCGATACCTCTATCGACTCAAAGCGCAGCAATCGGCCCTTCGCCCGAGCCTCCTCCGCATCCGCCCATCGCACTCCCAGCACGCGAGGCCCATCGCACCAGATCGGCACCAGCACCGCCCCTGATCCAAAACTGGCCGATGCCACAGGCACCATCACCCCGGTCGGATCCATCAACGACAATCGCGTTTCATCGCCATCACGCATCGCGAGAACTTCGAGCGGACCTATGTGAAATGTCACTTCGCCGTGTTGCCCGTTCGTGTCAGCCGCGCGAACATACTCGGTCGGCAGTTCGACCTGATTCCACGCCCCGAGTTCGAGCGCGTGAGCCGACAGTGAACCATCACTCTGCCGCATCACAACGACAATGCGTTCCGGTGCGCTCGATATCGCCACAACCGTCCCCCGTGCACTGAGCAGCGGATGTGCTTCAAGCCGATCGCGTGGCTCATACACCCACGCCCGCCCACGCCAGACGGCATCGAGCGCACGCACGCGCACTCGCGCGACGCCGTCGCGCCCCTGCAATTCAAACGCCAGGTAGACCTTGTTGCGATACGCACCGATCGCGCGGGGCATTTCATCAAACACTCTCGCAACCTGCACAGATCCCGCCGCCGCCGCGCCCACTCCGTGGCGAGGCGGAGCGTGCAGAAGCACATAGGACCGTGCGCTTCCGACCTGTCGGTCATCTGCAATCAGAGCCCAAGCGTGGCTCTGACCAGTCGCTGCACTCACCGGGCTGGCTGCTGCAATCTGCCCGCGGGCAATCTCCGACACGGCACTGATCGCCGTGATCGCCGTCAACACAATCAGCACGCTGATTCTGCGTAAATCAATCATCAAGGTTCCATCGCCTGAGCCGGAGTCTGCGCATCGAGGTCATAGATCTCATCGATGCGATATCCACGAGCGAGTGCCTCAAAATCAAACGCTGACGCACGAATCGGGCGATTCTCCACGCCATAGAGCGAAACATCCACGCGCGTCTGCTGATCCACCAGCATGATCCGCGCCGAGTTCGCAATCCGCGGCTTGCGTGTTGCATCCCCCACCACATTCACGAAGTCATATCGCGACAACTCGGCCACCAGCACAACCACCCCCGCAGGATTCCGCAACTCCACACGCTGCGGCTCGCCCGACCTCGGGTCAAACCACACAACACGACTCCCACGGCTCATCGGCGCGACAACGCCCGCGAGCCCCTTGTCCCAACGCACCTCGGCTTCGAGCATCAGCACATCAAGCGGAGTGATCCCGAGCAAATGGACCAGATCGCGCGGGTACACCGGCACGCCAAGGCTCGCGGCTTTGTCCTCATCCGCTAAAGCGTGCCGACCGAAGAGCGCGACTTTCGCGCTGTTCTCGACCATGTCCATCCACCAGTAGCTCTGTTCGTTGGAACCGAGGTACAACTGGACCTTTCCGAGTTTGCCCAGCGACATCGCCACGCGGTCAGGCTGCTCGATCTGCAGGTGCCCTTCCACCTGCTCACGCAGTCGCCCGCCGCGCTCGTTGCGAGCTGTCACCTGCACACTGGTACGTGCCCAAACGCGATCGAGCGATGCAACGCGCTCGTTGTGCCGCGCGACCAGATCATCGCGCGAGATGTCGTGCCGACTGTCACCGTTCTTCTTTGGCGAAGCGCATCCCGATGTCGCCAGCAGCATCACACCCAAGCACAGTCGGACAAGGCACGACGCAACGCTCATACCCCGCCTCCGCGCCGACCCGGTTCGGCTGCTTCGAGCGTCATGATCTGCCCGATGAGTTCGGTCGCGGCATCGATGGCTTCAACAGTCATGCCAGGATCAATCACCGTCGATACTTCACCTGCCTCCTGCCCCCGACGTCGCACACGCATCAATCCCGGTGTACCGGCACGAATGTTTGCCGGCTGCCCACCTTCGTACGTTAAGAGGCGCTTGCGAATCAGTGCGAGCGCCAACAGATACCGAAACGCAAGTCGCTTTGGGTCTTCGGTCTCGCTCAGTTGCTCGAAGAGATCGATCAGTTCGTCATCATCAAGCAGCGGCCTTTCCGGTCGCGTGTCGTCATCAAGCACGCTCCTCCAGAATCCGAACAGCATGTTCGGAGAAGCTGGCCTCGCGCCTGCGATCCACGCACTCTCGCAGAAGTCCATTCTGGAAAAGTCTTCTTCGCCGGGTATCTCGACCAGCGTCGCAATGTAGCGCTCGCCCGATTCGATCGCGCGACCGGTCGACGCGCACTGCCGGGTCGGACGAGAAACCTGATACGGGTTCGATCCACTGCTCATGATGAGCAGAGTCTATTCGCCGCCGCCGCTCCAAACCCCATTGCATGTGACTTCGTAAAACCGCTCGGTCGAACCCCCCGCTCCGACGCTGAACCGCACCACCTGCGTGCAAGACGGGCACCGAGCGTTGTACGTCTGTCCATCGATATCACGAAATACACGGCAGTAGCGCCCCGAACACGCAAAGCGAACCCCAATCCAGGGACGCGTCGAAAGTGCCGGACGACGCCCGCCCGATTCATCACTTGTGGAACGCCGACTCAACATGCGACGTATCTATCGGTGCGCCGCCCAGCCCCGGCCCAAAACGCCACTGGCCGAAATGCGCCCCTAAGGTCGATAACCTTGTTCGGGGCGTGAAGCGCCCGTCTCGAAGCATCGCCTCCATGTCCCAGGCGATCCCGTGACCTGACCGTGACGTCTTGTACGCCCGCCTCTGCTCCTCTATGTCAGGAAGCGAGCCTAGAATTTGGATACTCCCCAAAGTGGAGTTGATGATCCGACATGGCCCGAATACCCGCAACCTCAACCGCTGCCCTCACGATTCTCCCGGATCCCCCCGGGCCTCCGACGCCGATCGGTCTCATCGCAGGTGGCGGTCAACTCCCAATCGCCATAGCCCGGGGCCTACGCGAGATAGGGCATCCAGTCCATGGCCTCGGCCTGAGCCGCCAGTACAGCCGCGACCTCCCGCGCATGTGCTCTTCATTCCATGAAGTTGCACTCCTTCGGATTGGAAGTTGGGCAAGAATCCTCCGCAATCAGGGGGTCCGCCATGCCATCATGGTGGGCAACGTCGACAAAGCAAAACTCATGCACGATCCTTGGAGAGTTCTGAGGAATATCCCTGATTTTCGAACAGCTGTCGCGTGGTACAGGCACATCCGCCACGATCGGCGGTCGCATGCCGTCCTCGCTGCGATCGCCGAAGAACTCGACAAGGAAGGCGTCTCGCTCCTCGATTCGACGTTCCCGATTCCGGATCAGATCGCTTCGGCCGGAGTAATGACCCAGAAGCGACCCACCCCAGCCCAGATGGCCGACATCGAGTTCGTCTGGCCAATTCTCAGCGACATGCTGCGCCTCGACATTGGACAGTCTATCGCAGTGCGCGATCGCGACGTGATCGCGGTCGAAGCTGTTGAAGGCACGGACCGCATGATCGAACGCGTCGGTCGCTTGTGCAAGGCACGCGGCTGGGTGCTGTGCAAGGGGGCGAGGGTAGGTCACGATCGTCGAAGCGATGTACCGACTGTCGGCGTGCGCACCATCGAGCACATGTATGCCAACGGCGGACGATGCTTGGCAGTTGCTGTCGGTAACGTCATCATGCTCGAACGTGAAAAAATGATCGATGCGGCTGACCGACTCGGGGTTTCAATTATCGGCGTGTCGGTCTCAATTGAAGGCCCCAAGACTGCTGGCGCTGTGATTCGTGAAGCAAAGCCTCTCGTCTCGTCGGCAGCACGTTGATGGAACCGTGCGAATTCGTCAGCCGGGGCGGTCTCAAACTGCGCCACGCACTGGCTGATTTTGCCATCGACGTCTCAGGCCTCGTCTGCGTCGATCTCGGGTGCAGCACCGGGGGATTCACAGACTGCCTCCTTCGGGCCGGTGCCGAGCGTGTGTACGCTGTGGACACGGGCTATGGCGTTCTCGACTGGAAACTCCGCAACGATCCGCGCGTGTGCGTCATCGAACGAGCGAATGCGCTGCATGTGCCCGTACCAGTCGAGGCACTCGAACGCGGTGGCGTTGACCTCGCGGTGATCGACCTTGGTTGGACCAGGCAATCGCACGCGCTGCCAGCTGCCGCCCGCTGGTTGTGTCCGGGCGGTCGCATCGTCACGCTCATCAAGCCTCACTACGAGCAGGGCACTTCGCGGCAGGCAAACGAAGCCGTGCTGGCCGACGACAAAGCCGAGGCCGTGCTCGCCACCGTTCTCGCGGACATGGCCCAGGCTGGATTTGAAGCGCAGCGCGTTGTTGAAAGCCCGATTCGAGGCGGCAAAAAACTTAACAAGGGAAATCGCGAATGGCTCGCACTGGTTGTAGTCGAGCCCACGCAGCCTGAGCAATGATTCACCGTGCTCGTTGAGAATCGGGCTTGTGCCACCGTCGTCATTCGCTCGCGCGCGGGCCTTCGCCTGAAGACTCGGAGACCCAACCGGCCACGGCCTTGCCCCGACCTCGGAGCATCGTCCACAGCAGTTCGAGCAGTTCGCGCAAGCCCGTGTTCGAGGCGCCGCTCACAACCACAACCTGCACATCAGCACCAAGTCTGAGCACGCGCCGAAACTCGCGCACGATCTCATCGAGCTCGGGGCGATCGGGGAAAAGATCGGCCTTGTTGATCGCAATCACCTCGGGCTTCTCGGCCAGTTCCGGCGAGTACTGCTCCAACTCGGACCGAATGAGTCGGTAGTTGTCGACTGGCGTTCCCTGCTCGGGCAGCGCGTCGATCAGATGGACGATCGCACGCGTGCGATCCACATGGCGAAGAAAATCATGCCCCAAGCCAGCGCCATCCGCTGCGCCTTCGATCAGACCAGGAATGTCGGCCAGCACGATTCGCCGTTCGTCATCGAGCATGGCAATCCCGAGTTGCGGCGTCAGTGTCGTGAACGGATAGTTCGCGACCTTCGGCGTCGCGCGTGTCAAACTCCGAAGCAATGTCGACTTGCCCGCATTGGGCAGACCCACAATGCCCACATCCGCGAGCAGTTTGAGTTCGAGCCTGAGCGTGTACTCCTCGCCGGGTTCACCGGGCGTGAACTGCCTTGGTGTGCGATTGATCGAACTCTTGAAGTGTTCGTTGCCGAACCCGCCGCGCCCGCCACGCGCAATCACCACACGTTCACCGGCTTTCAAATCATGGATCAGTTCGCCTGTCTCGTCATTGAAGACCATGGTTCCGGGTGGCACTCGAATTTCACGATCTTTGCCCGAGGCTCCGAACTGCTGCTTGCCTCGCCCCTGCTCACCATTTTCCGCGACCCAGTGCCGACGCCCCTTGAAATCGACGAGCGTATTGAGCCCCTCATCGGCATAGAAGAGGATGTCGCCGCCACGTCCGCCGTCACCGCCATCCGGCCCGCCCTTGGGTAGGTGAGGCCCGCGATGGAAAGAAAGGCATCCATCGCCCCCTTTTCCCGCTCGAACTTCGATGACAACCTGATCGACGAACATGTCGAAGCGTACGCGCCCCGCGCGTCGCACACCGACATAACTCAAGCCACGCGGCGCAAACTCCGCGTCTGGAACGGCCTGAGCAGGCGATCGCGATCTCCCGACCGGGCAAACCGCGAGAACGCCACTGCCAATTTGCAAGGCCCAGGTTCGTCGATATCGCACCGCACGACATTGCCAACCACGAAAATCGCCCGTCCGGGGCCGATATCGCCAGCCTCAAACGCGGCTGCGGGAAGTGAGATCTGCACCGCCACCGCCGTTCCGGGCTCAATCGGTTCATCGAGTTCAAACCGCACACCACCCTCGCTGATGTCATAGGCGTGCCCGTGCCGAGTGAAGTTCTGCTCTTCAAGTGTTCGGGCGGAAATGGTGGTGTACATCGGTGCGGTCGCGAACCGCTCAAAAGCCCTGCGTTCAATGCGCTGCTTCACCGGTCGACTCCTGCTCATGCCCCCGATCACTCGCGATCGGGCTTCTGACCCTATCGGCCAAAGGTTGCATGCAGGCATGAAGTTTCACCGTCCGGTAGACCATGGTGACAAGATCGCCAAATCAACAGCCATCGATGTACCAAACAAACAACTCACCCGAAGCGGGTTACGCGTTTTGTCGTGTTCCGGTCAGGCGTAAATCGACACCTGTGATCCGCACACCAAGCCGCGCTTCGAGTTCGGCCAGAGTCTCGGGACCCACTCGAGAGAGCAGTTGGCGACTCAAGTCATCGGGCACATCCATCAGGCCACCAGACTCGACCACCACATGCACGTGCGGCGACACATCCGCGTCATAGCGGCAGGGGCCTGCGCCAGGCGACGCTGGCAACCTGCGACACAGCCCGCTGGCCGTCAAGAGATCGAGCGTGTTGTACACCGTCGCCAGACTCATCCCCGACTCGCTCAACCGGACTGCGCTGAATAGGTCCTCAGCCGTGGGGTGTTGGTCGGTCGAGGCGAGCGCTCGATAAATCACCGCCCGCTGGCGCGTGTAGCGAACATCCCGCTCTCGAAAAAGAGCACGGATGCTGTCATCTGAACATTCGACGCGCATGGCTCGCTCGCGGCACTTCATTGCTCGATTGTATGCGACCCGCTCGATCGCACGCGACTCAGGGGCAGCCTTCGCTAAATGCATTGAGATAGGCCAGCAGATCGAAGATGTTGAGCACTCCGTCCGGAACCAGATCTGCGTCCATGTTCCCCGACGAAAACCATTCGAGAAACAGCTGCACGTCAAAGAAGTCGACCAGCTCGTCGCCGTTGACATCCGCGATACACCGGGCACAGTCAGCGATGTCGAGGATCAGTAGCCCATCGGTGCCGTTGGCCAGATACGCATAGTTGTCATCGACATCCACGCCCAAAACAGTGTTGCCAGTTTGATACACAGAACGACGCACCGGCGCGCCTGGCACACTCACATCAATGATCTCAAGCCCACCCGATGAGTTTGCGACATACGCAAGATCTCCTACAACCTTCACGTCCCATGGAAAAGTGGTCTGCACTGACGCAAGCACAACCGGGTTGGCAGGATTGCTCACATCTACCAGTTCGAGACCCTGGAACAGCACGCCGACATAGGCGATTGTGCCATGCACCGCTATAGAACGTGAAAACCAAGGTAGGTCGAGATCCCCAACGACAACAGGTGCCTGCGGGTCCGAAACATCCAACACGAACAACCCGCGGGTATTGGCTGCCACATAGGCATAATCGCCCACAACATCGACCGCGCTGGCAAGGTCCGGTGTCGTCACTTCCGCGAGAATCAGCGTCGCGCCGGGATCGGCCACATCCACGATCCTTAAGGCGTCGCTGTCAGCAACATACGCGATCGAGCCGACGACCTTGACCCCTACCGCACTGCCGGGCGTATCCGCGATGCCCAAAAGGGCGGGTTTGAACGGATCCGAGACGTCATAGATGTGCACCCCACTCAGTTCCGTTGCAACATACGCCAACGACCCCACGACATCAACGTCCTGTGCCGATCCGATGGTCTCGTCAAACCCGACTCCGATCGGCGTTGTGGGATCAGCCACATCGATCACACGCAGCCCCCCGGAACGATCAGCGACATACGCAAACCCATCTACAATCTTTACTGAAGCCGCATCGCCAGGAGTATCGAACGCGCTGACCAAAGGCGGGGTCTTGAGGACCGAGACATCGAGAATCTGGAGCCCGGTCCGATCGTCGGCTACATACGCGACCGAACTCAAGATCGCGACGCCCCACGTGTTGCCCGGAGTCTCGAACCAGCCCGCAAGCGTCGGAGATGTGGGCACAGAGATGTCAATGACCTGAAGCCCGCCCGTGTCGTCCGCGACAAACGCCAGATCGCCTGCAACCGTGACGCGACGCGCGACGCCCGGCGTATCAAACACGCCAAGCAACGTCGGCGATGCCGGGTTTGAGACGTTGACGATGACAAGCCCGCCCTCAGAGTCTGCGACATAGGCCGTCGTCCCGACAACGTGCACCCCGAGCGCACGCCCGGCTGTGTTGTATGTGCCCAGCAGAACTGGCGCAGCAGGATTTGAGACATCGATCATCATCAGGCCCGTCAGGCGATCTGCCACATAGGCGATCGATCCCGAAACCCAGACGCCCTGTGCGCGGTCGGGCGTGTCGTATGAACCAAGCAGCGTCGGATTCGACGGGTTCGTCACATCAATGATCTGAAGCCCACTGATATTGTCCGCCATGTACGCGATGTGGCCCACAACATGCAACCCAAGCGAGCGATCTGGGGTGTCGTACGAGCCAACGATCGTCGGGTTTGCCGGGTTTGAGGCGTCGATGATCTGCAACCCGCCGAAGAAATCGGCGACATACGCAAGATTGCCCTCCGCCTGCACGGCAAACGCGAAGTCGGGGGTGTCGAGACTGCCGAGAAGCGTTGGGTTTGCCCGGTTCGTCACGTCGATGATCTGCAAGCCACCCGCAACGTCAGCAACAAAAGCCCGCTGTCCGACAAGACTGACGTCAAAAGCCCGGTCCGGCGTATCGAACGAACCGAGGTAACTCCGTTCGACACACAGCAACCCATCGGCATACGCGGGACCGCCCAAAAACCCGCCCGCAGCCAGAGCAGATCCGAAAGCAAACGAACGAACACAGCGAACGAAGCAATGGCGTGGCATGAGCATCTCTCCTCAATCCTAAACATATGAAAATCAAGGCTTTATGGGAATCAAGTATAGCGGCTTCCCCCCATTGGGCGATAACTCCGGTCGCAGAACCGCGTCTGACCCGGCGTGCGGGGCAAAAAGATGCCACTTGGAAGGTGTTACCGGAACTTGATGGCACCGAATGGGTGATCGCTATCAGCCCAAATGCCGGGCTTGGGGGCGCGCCGGGCGCGTCACTAGACCCCAGACGATGATCGCCCCACGAAGGCACGCCCGCCCCATCCAGCGAGCGATCAGCCCCACCGAATGGATGCGCAGGATCACACACAAGCGTCGCATCGAAGCATCATCAGGATCGATCACCCGACCCTGCCGAGCCCAATAGCGAGCCCGCAGCCACTCGCCACGTCGCAGGTGCGCGAGCGCGAGGTTGTGCATCGCTGGCACAAATCGCGGATTCAGACGCAGAGCGGCCTTTGCAGACTCGATGCCGGACTCGAGTTGCCCCATCTCCAGCATCGCCACGCTCATGTGATGCAAGGCTTTGTGATCGTTCGGGCGCAACTCCAGCAAACGCTCGAACACGCGCGACGCCTCTCGCGGCAGATCCGCGTCGAGCAGAAGATGCCCCAACTCTTCAAGCGAAGAGGGGTCGGGCTTAGGCGATCGCGACTGGGCACGCAGTTCCGTCTGAAGCAACTCCCTCGCACGCCGCACATCGTCCGCGCTCCCCGACGACAGCAGCAGATCCGCCAACTGACGCCTCGCGTCAGGGTGATCCGGATCGAGTCGAATCACGATATCGAACGCCACGCACGCATCGGCCGATCGCCCGTGGCGAATGGCCACTTCGCCCAAGGCAAAGTGTGCGTCAGGGTGATCCGGCTCGATCTCCAGCACGCGCCGATACTTCTCGCTCGCTTCATCGAGCCGATTCATGTCGACCAGCAAGTCACCAAGGTCGAGCAAGGTTTCAATATCACCGGGATCCTGTCGCAGTTCGCGCTGATACAGCTGCCGCGCCCGCTCCTGCCGCCCTGTCTCGGCATATGCCTGAGCAAGTCGAGCGTTGATCCGGAGGAGTTCAGGGTCCAGTCTCGACGCCTCGCGCAAGCACCAGATCGCACGATCAAAATCGCGACGTTCGAGCAACGACTCCGCCATCGCTGCATACAACTCCGCGTTGTTCTGGTCGATCTGCTGACCCATGAAGAACGCGACTTCTGCCTGCTCGTGCTCACCGAGTTCCGTCAGTGCATCAATTTTGTGTACCAGGGGTGTTACAGAGTTCGGGTCGAGCTTTTCGGCGCGCTCGATCCAGAACAGCGCGTCAGTTGCACGCCCGTCACGCACCAGATTCATCCCGACTGCGAGCGCCGATTGCGAGTCGTCGTCGCGCAACTCATGACACACCCGAAACGCATCCGCAGCATCCTTGTGCCTGCCCGCGGCTTCAAGCGTCAGACCAAGATTGAAGTGCCATTCGGGTTGGTACGGATTCAGGGCCAATGCATGACGAAGTTCGGACTCGGCTTCATCCCACCGGCCCGCCTCGTAGTGCTCGTGGGCACGCTCGACATGATCTTCAGCGTCAACCCAGTCGTTCACGACGACTCCCTGCTACGGACTCACCGAGCCCGCTCGTCATCATCGTACACAATCCCCGCCATCGCATCAATCCTGACCCCGGAAGTCCGAAACCAGGATATCAAACCGACCCTCGGATCGTGGATATCGGAACTTTCAGCCGCCCGGAGTACGCGGATTGACCCGAACGGCCGTTCGCAACCTCTCGATCATGATGCGTGCCGGTCCTGCCCGCACCACACCATCGGGGGTCTCGGGCTGCGAAGGCAACGCCTGAATCGCATCCAAAGCCGACGCAAAACCGATTGCGGGGTCCAGAGCCATCTCGAACCAGTCATCCCAGGCCCGATCGAGTCGCCGCACCAGTCGAGTGGCCTTGATCCGAGGCTCCTCTGCTGGCAGACCCGTCATGGCCCAGTATCCAATCATGGCCGCCGATCGAACCTCATCGCGGACGATTTCTTCGTCCATCTCGACAAGTCGGTCCATCCGCCGTCGCAGGCCGTACAAGTCGATTGTGACGCTTCCATGACGATCGACCAGTATTTCTCGGATCGAGATCGGACCGTGACAAATTCCCCGCTCGTGAGCGTAGCGAATCGCATCGAGGATGTGCATGAGCGCACGCTCGACTTCGTTCGGGCTCATGCGCCCACCCTTGAGTTCTACCAGTCGTTGCAACCCAAGCAGCCCGTCCTCACTGCCAAAGAAGGGCTCAACAGCCCAGACGGACGTCGAATACGGATGCACAACTCGGCGAATGGCAGGCAGGTGCGAATGCTCAAATGGCTCCACGCTCTCAAGCCACGACAGAACCATCACCCGCTCGGATTTCTCCAGGACCGGACCAAACTCGTGCAGCGTCCAATCCGTCTGCTGCTCGGCATGACGGGCCAGCCAACGAGTCCCAAATGGAGAATCATCCAGCGAACGGGCGATGTGAAACGGCCCCACTGCCCGCACGTGGTCAATATGCGTCATGGACTCAACCCTCTTCGCAACTGCGGGAGATCATCCTGATTCCCAAGCCAGCAGCGGAACCCAACAATCCACGCCCAAACCGGTCCTCATGTCGGTACTGCACCTCATCCATGACCGCAGTGCCGGAACCCAGCTGGACCAAGGTAATGATAGCACACCACAGATAAGCCCGACGAGCTACCCCCTGTTTCGGAGTTTTCCGACTACGACTTCTTGCACCCCCCACCAACATTGGGCATCGAGGCCGCAATAATCGCCCGTGAAGCGAACCCTCGCAAACCTGTCAGTCCTCTCGACTCTGATCGCCCTCGCGGGGTCTGCACCATCCTGCGCCCAAAAGCACACACGAACAGGTGACTTCACAGCCCCCAATCACAGTGATGAATCGAATCCCGAATACCCAGAAGCACTAGCCACGACAACCGATCCCGTCGAAATTGAACTTGATGGAGCCGTCGCTCAGGATCGTGAACAAGACGTCCTGGCGAGGTTGATTGAAACCGTGACCGATGAGACGCTCGAAGTCGGCCAGCGCGTTGACGCAGCTCGAGTCCTGCTCGATCTCGGTCCGTCCGGCGCGGCCTCCGCACTGCTCACCGAGCCCGCCACGCGCGTACTCGTGCTTCAGGCGGTCGATGGAATGGCCAGCCGCGCGTGTGCTGTGCTCGAAGCCTCGCGCGACGCCGCGCTGAGCAACGAAGAACTCACCCATCTCATCACGATCGCCGCGGGCGCACGCGACCAACGAGCCGCCGAGTGCATGATCAACGCGATTGCGAGCTCTGGCCCCGTAGCCGATCACGCGATGCGCTCGCTCCATCGCATGACAGGACTTCCGCCCAGCAATGATCGGGACCGCTGGCACGCTTGGTGGACAAATGCTTCGCAACTCAGCACCGAGCAATGGAACCAAACGCTCATCGCGCAGTATGCCGATCGCATCGAACGCCTCGATAGTCGCCTGAGCGTATTGGACCGCATGGTTGTCGATCTGAATCGACGCTTGTACTTCGTCGGCGACCAGACCGCCCGCGTCCAACTGCTTGCCGAGATGCTCGCGAGCGAACAACGGAGCGTCCAGTCGCTTGCCTTCGAGCTGGCCGACCGAGAACTTTCTGAAAATGTCACCCTTGGACCGGCCGTTGAAGACGCCGCGATTGCTCTGCTCGCACACACCGAACCTGAAGTCCGAGCAGCCGCTGCCCGGCTCATCAATCGGCTTGCTCCGGCTCGCTCTGCAGCTCCGATGATCGCAGCGCTCATGGCCGAGACTTCGCCCATCGCAGCCGAAGCCCTCTTACTCGGAGTCGCACGCTGGCCCGATGGGTCGCAGATTCCCGTCGTGCTGCGCTGGCTGCGCGAACCGCGAACCGTCGCACCCGCAGCCCAGGCAGGAGTCGCACTCTTCGACGCAGGTCTGATCGTCGGCGACGACCATCGCCAGGCCATACGGGAGGCTCTGATGCCTCTCCCCACTGAACCGAGTGCCGCTCGTCTGCTCTTGCTCTCGCTTGTGGGCTCCGACGCCGAACGCTCGCTCATCGCCGATTTGCTCGACACGACATCCGAACGAGTGCGTCAGGCAGCCATCGACGCTCTTGCTCGTACGCCCGAGTCCGCGGCACTGCTGATCGAACGTCTCGATCGAAATCCAGCCTACTTGCCCGCGGCACTCATCGCACTGGCCCGCCACAACCAACTCGTCCTTGTCGGCGACAGGTTTGATGCAATCGAAGCATGGACACAAGCATTCGGCATGGCCACATCCGCGACCATTAAGGGAGTGCTCGCACAGCAGATTCTGCGGCGTTTCGAAGTGCTTCTGTCAGAAGAAGACGCTGCCTTGTATCGTGCTTCAGCCGAACCCGGTGGATGAGTGCTCTCGAACATTGCGTGTTACAACACGATCTCTCCCGCCACAATCACACTCTCAACCGGATTCATGCCAAACGAGTGTGCCAGTTCACGTTCATCCTGCAATGCGAGCAGGATCAAATCCGCCCTGCACCCGGCTTCGATTCGCCCACGATCGGTCAGACCCAGCACGCTCGTTGCATTGACCGTCGCGCACGCGATGGCCTCTGACGGTGTGAGCCCAAGATTCCGTGTTGCCAGCGCAATGGTCATTGGCATCGATGAACATGGTGCCGAACCCGGATTGCAGTTCGTCGCGATGGCTAGCACCCCACCAAGATCCACAAACCGACGGCCGTCGGCGTAGCGCTGTTCCAAATGAAACCCCGAGCAGGGCAACATGACTCCATGCGTGCCCGACAACGCAAGCTTCTGCAATCCCTCGTTCGTCGCGGCCTCAAGATGATCGACGCTGGCAAAACTCCGTACCACCGCGATCTCCGTCATACCCAAAGCATTGAACTGATCCGCATGCACTCGACACGGATGCCCAAGATCCGCTGCCCGCTCGAACAGCTGCTCGCAATCGCGCACACTCCAGGCACCCTTCTCGCAATAGGCATCAATCGCAAGATCAGGAAACTCGGCATGCACCGCGTCGAGCGTCTCGCAGATTGTTCGCTCGACTGCGTTCGCCTCGTCGGGATCAATCGCATGCCCGATACACGCCGTCTTGACCACTGTTCCGGGCCACTGGCTTGCTGCAAGGTCTATCGCACGAAGCATCTTGAGTTCGGAAGCCGTGTCCAGACCGTATCCGCTCTTGATTTCGATCGTCGTCGTTCCGGTCGCCAGTGCGTGCCGAAGCCTACCGAGCAGGAGTTCTGCCAGTTCTGCCGTGCTGGCTGCACGCACGGCTCGCACGGTCGACATGATGCCGCCGCCATCTGCGAAAATATCGAGATACGTCGCGCCAGCCAGACGCTGTTCCCATTCGCCTACGCGAGAACCGGCCCAGCAAAGGTGCGTGTGACAATCGACAAAACCAGGCATGAGCACACATCCATCCGCATTGATTTCGTGATCGCCCGCTTGCACGCGCATATTCTCGCCTATTGCTACGACGCGGCCGCTTTCGCATCGCACATCACACTCTTCACGCACGCCCAGGTCGCGCAGTGCCCCTCCCCGCCTCGGACCTCCAGAATTACCGAGCGTCAGCACTCGTGCGCGGCGGATCATGAGCCCGCTCATGATCCCCTCTCCATGAACGCCGCGAGAAACGCGAGCAACAACCGAGCCGCGAGCCGCGCCGTCCGCCCGCCCTCGTCGTGCTCCGGATTCAATTCCATGATGTCGAAACATCGCACACGTTCGCACGCCGCCGCTGCCCGCACCCATTGCTCGCACTGCGCCGGTGACCATCCGCATGGATTCATCGCGCTCACGCCCGGAGCATGCGCCGCATCAATCACATCCAGATCAAGACTCACGAAAAGGTCTCCGCTCGGCCACGGATCATCAGCATTGCACGGGTCGATGCGCCCTCCGTGTGCGGCGAAGTACGACGCATGCTCAGTCGAGTTTGAAAACACGTCCAGCCCGTGAACGTGCAGCGCACGAACATTGCACTGTTCGATCAGGGCGCGAAACGGCATGCCCGAGCCCGGTTCGGTCCGCACATCAAGATGCGCATCGAAGTACACCCCCGTCATCGGCGGGTGCCGCTGCGCCACCGCGCGCACGAACGCAAACGTCAGATCGTGCCCGCCCCCGATGGCGATCGGGAACAGCCCACGATCGAGCAGAGCGCTGGTCGCCAACGTCACTCGCTCGTGCGTCTCATCGAGCGACCCTCCTGGCGCAACATCACCAGCATCGCAGACCCGAGGCCATTTATTCATCGCAGGTTCACGCACGCCGTACTTCGCAAGCGCCGCTCTCAGTGCCCCTGGTCCCTGCGCTGCGCCGGGTCGCCCGCCGTTCATCCGCACGCCCATGTCGTCAGGGATTCCGATCAGGGCGATGCGTGCCGCTTCGATAGGAGTTTCGCGAAGCAGGCTCGCAAAGCGCGAACGCGGCGTGTCGGGCCAAACTGCTGGAATCGTGTGCGGAATCATATCGATAATCGTAGCGTGTCCGCTCAGGTGCTCATGCGCAAGCCGATCATGATATCGTTGACGTTCGTCCCGGTCGGTCCGATGCAGATCAGATCTTCCGACGCCATGAGCGCTGTATGGCTATCGTGCTCTCGGAGTGCTGTCTCGAATGAAACACCCGCCAAACGCATGCGTTCGACTGTCGTGCCATCGACGATGGCGCCCGCTGCCGGGGTAGGACCATCGATTCCATCGGTTCCGAGCGAAAGAACCGCAAGACCGCGCTGGCCCGCGATAACGCCCGCAGCAGCGAGAGCCAGTTCCTGATTGCGACCTCCGACGCCGATTGCCGAACCAACGCTCACCGTCGTCTCGCCACCAAACACGATCGCCTCGCCCGAACCCAGTGATTTCGTTGCTTCCGCGAGCGTCCTGCCCACCACTGCCGCTTCGCCCTCGACCTTCATCTGTCGCTTCACAACGCGCACGCCGCGCGACTCAAGCGCCTGGCATGCCGCCTCAACCGCAACGGCGTTGCTGCCAATGATCGTGTGCGATACCGCACCGAAGATCGAATCGCCAGGCTTGGGCGTCTCCTCGAATTCGCCCCGCTGGCCCTTCTCCAGCAACGCGAGCACCTTGGGCATGTTGATTCCGCGGCGTTGAACAACCTCGATGGCATCTTCATATGTCGAAAGATCTGGCGCGAATGGGCCTGACGAGATCACGTCGAGCCGATCGCCAAGCACATCCGAAAGTACAAGCGCGCGAATCGCCGAGGCCCCGCGATTGATGAGCATGCGTGCCAGTTGTCCGCCCTTGATGTGCTCGCAGTGTTTGCGCACAGCGTTGACTTCGCCGATGGTCGCGCCGCTGCGCAGCAGACTTGACGTCATCAGCGCGATATCCTCGAGCGTCAGAGGCTCTCGCGGACACGCAAGTTGTGCCGATCCCCCTCCAGACACAAGGGCAAGAACCCTCGCACCAGACTCTATCGACGCACAGAACACCATCATCGCGTTCGCCGCGTCGATGTTGCGCTGCGTCGGGATCGGATGATCGGCTGCGACAACAGTCAGCCTCGGATCCCGCACTGTATCGAGATCTTCAGGCCGAGTGGTGACAAACCCGCGTACCCGCGGTGAAGCGATTCGCCACATCGCCTCACCAACCATGGCGGCCGACGCCTTGCCAAACGCAATGACAATATCAATGTGGCTGCCGTAGCACTGGGCATCCCACACGCTTGCCACCGCTCGCGCCGGATCCGCCGCCGCCAACACCGCGGGTTGAACATCTTGGCTGAGGATTGTGCGTGCCTCGTCCATCACGGCTGAATATAGACAACCGGGACAGGAAGCGTCACTCGTTGCCCATCTCGTACGACATCAAGCCCAAGAACCCCCGACCTCGCAACGCGCGCCCTCAATGCCCCTGCAGTCAGAGCTCCGCGCGTCATGCCGTCGATCGCAAACACCTGTTCTCCGGGCGCAAGTCCCACCTGCCAAGCGGGCAGCCCCGGCTCAACCGACCGCACCACCCACGACTCGGCCTGCGGATGCAGGATCGCGCCGATACCGCGCATCGGATCCATGTTCACGCTTCGATAGGCCGCGTCATGAATCCAAACACACCGGTCAGCAAGATCGAAGGTCAGCACCCCCAGCTCGCACAGCACGCGCTGCCCGACGCGCGCAGGGCCGCCGCTTGCGTGCACAATCGGCTCCTGAAACTCCACGCTGCCAATTCGGGCCGATCCATCGAGTCGCTCACTGCTGCGCACCCGCGCGCCATCAATCTGCAAGACACCTCGCTGCACACTCGGACCCGGCAAGAGCGAGAACCCGTCGAGTGGCAGCGACCACGCGCCATTGCCGGCAGTATCCAGAATGACCTCAATCGCCCGACCCGCGACCACCGCCTCGACTCGTGCCATCGTGCCCGATACGAACCCAAGCCTGACTGCACCAGCAGGCACATCGCCGCCAACGGTCACCTCAGCATGTTCATAGTCGATCGTCACGCGCGTCCCCAGCGCATTCATCGCGAGAATTCCATCAACATCGCGCCCGAGGTGCGACACATCAAGCACCATCGCCTCGACCTCTCGCACCACCAGCCCCCCGAGTTCCAGATCTCCCAGGGTTGCCGCATGAGTCGCTCGACTCGAAGTGCCGTCCGCAGCGATGATGAGTCGCTCGTCCTGCCGCACATTCAGCCCAAGGCGACTCACAACATCGGACGAGATCACACTCACCGAAGCTCCCGAATCGAGCAGCAGGATCAGTTCTTCACCGCTCGCAGTCCGCGCTTCAAGGAGAATCCCATCCTCAAACTGCACCAATGGCAGACTCAATCGGCCCGCAACCTCGCGCCGCGTCTGCGACTGACACGCGGACATCAGAGAACACGCAAGCAGCATTCCAAGCGTCCGAACCCATCTCCTCATGCGCAAAGAATAGGGCTGCGATCATCATGACCGCAGCCCCTTGCTCATCAATCACAATACTCAGTTCCCAAGCATTCCGAGCTGCCACATCATGAAGAGACGCTGGTCAACCACATCGCGCACACGCAGGTTCAGAGGCTTGCCAGCACCATGCCCAGCGTCATAATCGACCCACAATAGCACAGGCGTCTTGGCCGGATCCGACGCAGTCGCGGCCTGCATGGCAGCTGCCATCTTCCGAGCGTGCATCGGATGCACTCGAGAATCATTCTCGCCCGCAGTAATCAGCATGGCAGGATACCTGGTGCCAGACTTGATGTTCTGATATGGCGAGTACTTCAAGATGAACTTGAACTGCTCTGCATCTTCGGCGCTGCCATACTCCGGAATCCAGTAGCGCGCCATCAGGAAGTCCTGATACCGCACCATGTCAAGCAGCGGCACCGCGGAGATCGCCGCCGCGAACAACTCCGGCCTCTGCATCACCACCGCACCAGTCAGCAGCCCGCCGTTCGAGCCACCCGCTATGCCCAGTCGCTTTGGATTCGTGTACGCATTCTGCGTCAACCACTCGGCGGCCGCAATAAAGTCATCAAACACATTCTGCTTGTGTTCCAGCATGCCCGAACGATGCCACGACTGCCCATACTCGCCGCCGCCGCGAAGGTTTGCGACCGCAAAGACTCCACCCGCCTCAAACCACGGAAAATACGTCGCACTGAACGAAGGCGTCATAGGAATGTTGAACCCGCCGTATCCATACAGAATTGTCGGGTTGTTGCCGTCGAGTGCGATACCTGTCTGATGAATAATGAACATCGACACCGGCGTGCCGTCCTTCGACGTATACCACACCTGCTGGACTTCAACCAGCGACGGATCAACCGGAACATCCGGCCTCTCCCACAGCGTTCGCGCGTTCGTCGCCAGATCCACATGATAGATCGAAGGCGGCTCGTTATAACTTGTAAACGTCAGGAATGCCTCGGTCCGATCTTCGCTCGTCGACAAACTCGCCGTCCCCACACCAGGCAGATCCACCGCCCCAAGGTTCCGCCCATCGAACGCAAACCGCTCGATACTCGTCTGCGCATTGACCAGATACTGCACCGCCAGCATTCCTCGCGCCGCCGACACGCTCTGGATCACCTTCTTGTCATCATGCGCGACCACCGTCTTCCACGCCGATGGTGACGGATTGTTCAGATCCACCGCCACAACCCGACCATTTGATGCGTCGAGTGTCGTCCGCAAGAACATGGTGTCACCAACAATCGGACCCCATCCGGCCGCCCCAGTATTGATCGTGTCAACGAGAATCGGAATGAGGCTCTTCTCGCCCGTTCGTTCCCAATGCTTCAGATCCATCGCCCAAAGATCGTTCGAACGTGTCGCAGTGTAATACCCGACGATGAGCCAGCGCCCGTCCTCGCTCGGATACCCGAACGCACCCCACGTCTTGGCCACATCATCGATCTGCTTGGCGGTGTACCGCCCGGCCGAGCGATACATCTCCACAAAGTCCCGCTGCGAAAACAGCAGCGCATCCTCGCGCCAATGCTTGCCAACTTCGTGAATCTTGATCTGACCTGAGTACGGATCCGCCGTGCTTTCGAGATTGCCATACACAAACCGCCGCCCGTCCGCGAGCCAGTCAGGCGCACGAACCTTGCCCGGAATCTCGTCGGCAAGTAGAGCACGCCGCTCAACATCCATCAAATACAACGTCGAGTTCTCGTCGCCCGCGCGATACATTCCGAACGCGAGCAGCCGTCCATCATCACTCGGGCTGAACCACGAGAGAGTCAGCAGTCCGCTTTCATCCATCGTGTTCGGGTTGATCAGTTCCACCGGCTCGGCGTCAATCCCGTGCCGAACATACAGCACCGCCTGCGCCTGCTTCCCCTCACGCTTCGTGTAGAAATACCGCTCGCCAGCCATCGCAGGCGCCCCCACGCTCCCGACCTCCATCAGTTGCTGCATGCGCGCTTCCAGCTGCGCCCGCCCCGGCAGAGTATCAAGCACCGATCGCGTGTAAGCGTTCTGCTCATGCGTCCACGTTGTCACAGCCTCTGTCGGCAGGCCCATGCGCGCCGGGTCCGAGTTGTCTCCTTCGAGCCATCTGTACTCGTCCACGATTTCCACGCCATGCAGCGTGTCTCGCACAACCGTCTTGCTTGTCTGGGGCGGACCAGCCAAAACCGATGCCCCACCAAACACCAGTACGAAAACAAGTGACGACCTGAGCATGCCCATTCCTTTCTCGATCGAAACTTCAGCGCGACCCAACCTCTGCATCCACGCTTTCATTGCACCAAGCCCTTTGTCAACCGCATAAATGCCGTTTCGAGGTTGACAGGCTCTTCCGTAAACTGCGTCAAACGATAGCCATGGTTGATCAGAATGTTCGGCAGATCTGTGAACGACCTCCCGCCCGTCTGGTTGTATTCCACGTGCATCATTCGGCCGTTGCCACCGCCAGCCGCCGTGCCGTCACCCGCCACAATCCGCACTTTCTCAACACCCGCTACCTTGGACACGAGTTCTGCAGCTTCATCGAGCCGATTCTCGACCGCGAGGTGTATCACATGCCCGACCTTGGCACGCCGCAGGATCTCCGCCACTGATCCGCTGAATAGCAGTTGCCCTCGTTCGATGATGCCGACAACGTTGCACAGTTCTGCCAGCTCGTGCAGAATGTGGCTCGAAATCAGAATCGTCTTGCCCATTCGCTTGAGTTCCTTGAGCAACTCGCGAATCTCGATGCGAGCTCGCGGGTCAAGCCCCGATGCCGGTTCATCCATAAGCAGCACCTTCGGGTCATGCAGCAGCACGCGAGCGATGCTCAATCTTTGCTGCATCCCCCGACTGAGTGAGTTGACTTCCGCCGTCGCCTTGTAACCCAGATCCGTCAGTTCCAGCACATCTTTGACAACTTTGCGCCGCTGCTCGCCGTGGATGTTGTACGCCGCTGCAAAAAACTCCAGATACTCCGTCACCACCATGTCTTCGTACGCACCCATGAAGTCGGGTACATATCCAATCAGAGGCCTGATCTGACGATTCTGATAACCAACCGTCAGTCCCGCGATCTGAGCCTGCCCGCTCGAAGGCTTGAGCAGCGTCGCCAGGATCTTGATCGTCGTCGTCTTGCCCGCGCCATTCGGACCAATGAACCCATAGCAATCACCCTCTTCAATCGAGAGGTTCAGATTGTCCAGCGCAACAAGCTCTGCGTACCGCTTCGTCAGGTTGATCGTTTCAATCATTGGCACAACAACAAACTCCTCGAAGTATCAACCCGCTTCGCCCGAAGCACGAATGCGCGGCGGATTCGCCTCCAGCGGATACACCCACATCAGCAGCGTCCGCCCCTCGCTCGGCACACGCTGCCCATCGAGCATCACCGGCACCAGCGATGTCCCGCTCCGCCCGGATTCCTGGATCTGCCCAATCACAATCACGCTCGGCTGCGTAAACCACATGCCAAGATCAAACCCGTGCGTCAGTGATCTCCGGGCGAGTCGATCGCCCACCCCCGCACCTGTCCCCTCAAAACGCGGCGGCTCGAGCTGCGAGAATAACGCCAGCGATTTGAGCCGCTCCGAAAACCGTCGAGAGTCGGGGCGTGTTGTCCCCGTCGCCGCGATCCGCTCCCCTTCGAGCAGTTGCTGAAGATAGACAAACGCCAACTGCCGCCTCTGCACCGCGTCCGACTCGCCACGCCGTGTCACATCGGGCATCAGCAATCTCGAGTTCGGTGCCCAAGGCCCTGCCAGTTCATACGCAAACACGTTGCCCGTCAACTGTCGCCCCGGTCGCCCGCCATCGATGAGCGACACCTGCCCGCGATTGACCAGAATCACCACATCCTCGAGCGCCGACGGTAGGCCATGTGCAATGACGCCGGCGATCTCGTAATTCAGTCGAACACCTGAAGCGTCGAACTCATCTTCGCCCACGAGTCGCAGCCGCGGTTCTTCGAGATCGCCAGGCTCGCCGATTGGTTCGGGCAGCCGCCAATCCGTTCGCCCCGCCCACTCGACCGCAATCTCCTTGACCGTCGAACGCGCCGGAAACATCAGTTGACTTGGTGCCCGCGCCTCGACGCGATATGGCCGATTGTCCGGGAACCTCGCCAGACCAACCGAACTCCCCGGAGCCTCAAACGGACTCATCAAGTTCGAGTCGCGTGTACCCTCACCCTGTGCAAGGCTGACCACCCCGTCGCCGTAGTACGGCACAAGCAACGCCATCCACGACCGCGCACGCTGGACCTCCTGCCCATGCACCGCCATCGCGATTGTCACGTGGCGTACCACCGCACGCTGTGGGCGCGCAAGCGAAGCTCCCGCCCACGCCACACCTGTGAACAACACGATCGAACCAGCGAACGCAAGCCACGCGTGCTGCTTCATACCGCGCTTGCTCAGCAGCATGTACCCGATCGGACCCGCCACCAGCCAGTACGCCACGAACACCAGCACCCCAAGTCCCACACCAAACGCTGCTGTCCCTGTCTTGGCAATCTGCTCGGGCACGTCAATATCCAGATGCACAAACGAACGAGTCTCCATCCTCACACCCGGTGCCAGCGTGCCAGACGCCGCGATCTGATCCGACGTGTTGAGCTCCCCGCGCCGACCCAGCACGCGATGCCAGAAGATCTCAGCGCGTGGCAATCCCAAGTTCCGCAACCCCGCAGAACCCAGATCAATCCCGATCACTGTCACTGCACCACAACCGATCAGTCTCCGAATTACCACACACTCGTTGTCCGGACCAACAAGAATTGGCATCGCTTCATGTGCCAGTGCATCCGCAGAAGCCCGAAATGTGCGCACCAATGCAGAACTCGGCAGCACCGCTTCCTTGTCATACGTCAGCAGCGCCCGATACCGACGCAGGTCCACACCCTCTTGAGTAGTAGGAGGTTCAATCCGAGGCATCAGACTCGCCAGAGGATTGCCCGCAGCACTGAACCACTCCTGCCCGATCGAAGGCAGCACCACAATCAGGTGCCCCCCACGCTCGACCCATTCGCGCACCGCCTGCGCCTTATCAGGACTCAGATTCCCCGGATTTGTCTGTTCGCGCGTCGTCCCCCAGACAAGCACGCTTAGCGAAGCAAGCCCTTGCCAACGGTCCGGAATGTCCATGATGTCCATGCCCGCAACAATCGCTGTCATTTCGTGCCCTTGAGGCAGGAACGACGTGAAGTTGCCCGTCGGGCCATAGTCATCGAGCCCGAACCGGAAAGGTCCGACCACCCCGATCATCCCCCGGTGTCCGGGAAGCACCCGTTGCAGGGGGGCCTCCGCCCGACCCAACAATCGCCCTGTCCGAAACCCGATGCGGTCCCCCCCCGACGAGTTTTCCACAGCCTCGTACGCCAGAACATCCAGAAAATCACGCCGCGATGAGGCTGGCAAAACCGCATACAACCAGAAGGATTGAGGCAGATTGGCGTTCGACGTCACAATCCGGTCGTAGTGCACCTCGTCTCCATCCGGATCAACCGAACGAACGCGCAAAACCAGGTCTCGCTGCGGGGCAAGCCCCCGATCGGTAAGTTCGACGCGAATCCCGCTCCAATCCCCCTCACGAGCCGCGTTCGCGGGCCCAACACGCGTCACCCGGACCTGCACTTCCAGATCCGATTCCTGCTGCGCCATCACCGGCAAAGCCGCCCAGAGAGACAGCACCACCGCGATCACCCGCCCCAGATTTGCTCGAACAACCCGCTTACACATGCTCATCCGATTCTACCGGTCAATCCGTTCAGGGATTCGACCGATGAGCCTGATATGCAGGATCTCTCTCCAGGGTTCGGCCTTATCTCGATTGGCATTGCCGCCATGGCGATCCTCGGGTTTCTGTTCGCTCTGTCCACGAAAGTCCGCGACGAGACCACGGTCCATGACCTGCGCGTCCGCGTCTTTGACATGCGCATCCACTACCTTCGCAAACTCATTGAGACCTACAAGAACGACACCGGAGAGTCCGATGTTGAGATCGTAATGGACGATGAATCTGACAATTCCACCTCCGCGGTTGTCGAGCCCGAGCAACGTCAGGCTGCGTGAGCGATTTCGATCTCGCGTTGTTTGACTGCACTGGATAACAAAAGAAAAGCCACGCTCGACGGCGATTCGTGTGCGATCGTCGTGCGAGCGCGGCCTTCATTCATCGGCGGATCATCCCGCGTACGTCAGTTCCCGCCACCGCCAGGTCGCCCTGCACCCTGCCGACCGCCGCCAGCCGGTGCGCGCTCACCAGGCTCCTCAAAGAGGTCGTGACCCTGGCTCTGAACTTCGACGAGGCGCATGCGGGCTGCAGTGGCGGCTGCCGCATTGCCCTGCACCAGTGCCATCTCAAGATCAAGTGCTTCCTTGATTGCCTTGATCAGGTTCGTGCGAAACTCGGCATGATACTTCGCCTGATCGGTCCCGAATTTTGCCTGTGCGTTCTTGGACATCGGCACGCCGAGAATCTGCGCCTTGGCTGCCACAAGCGACACCTGAATCTGCTGCACCGCCCCCAGATCGCCCTCGCGCGTATCGGGTGTAAACTCGGACCTTTGAATGCGCCTGAGCGCCCGACCCGCATTGGACATGTTGGCTTCGAAAGGCACATCCACAGCCGGTGCCCCTCCCGCACCAGGTGCGCCTCCCCCTGCGCCCGGTCTGCCGCCACGATTGGCAGCGAATGCTTCGAGCTCCGCCTTGTCAATGAAGCCATCGCCATTGGTATCGAACCGATCAAACCCGCGCCCCATAGGCGAATCGGCAAGTTCTTCCCGCGACAGTTTCCCGTCGCCGTTCGAATCGAACTCCATCAGACGGGCCATAAACTGCGCCGGATCGGTTGGCTGCCCCTGCCCTTGCCTTCCGGGGCGGTCCCCCTCGGGCTGGAACACACTCGTCGATGCCACCAGACCGCACAACGCTGCAACTCCAAAGCCCGCCACCAATGTCCTTCGCATTTTGTTACCCCTTATTCTAAATCGCTCGCGCAAACTGCACTTCAACCATGCGCCCACAGCGCTCTGACGCGCAGCAAACGCCCGCCAGACCAGCATATTGCAGACGCGCAGATCGTGCGCCCTGCGATGCACGCGGTGATGTTCGGTTCAGCATGGCCCCTGGGACGGTCCGCCAACGCTATTGTCTGAAGAACCCAACCGGAGACCCGACATGCGCTTCATTCCCACATTATTTGCAGTGCCGATCGCCGGCCTGACGATCGGGTGTGAACGACCTGTGCCCAATTCAGACCCTGTTCCGACGCCGCCTTCCTCGACGGAGTCCTCAGCGTCACCGCCCGAGCGGGGCATCGGCACTCAAGTCGCCGCGCCCGACGTTCGGCTCTCCACGCCTGAAGGTGAGTTGGTCAATCTCGCCGACGCTTTCGGTTCGGGTCCGGTCGTGGTCATCTTCTATCGCGGGGGATGGTGCCCGTTCTGTACCGGCCAGTTGTCCGCCTGGCAGGACCGCCTGGCCGAACTCGATTCGCTGGGCGCTTCGCTCATCGCGATCACGCCTGAGCGTCCGGATCGCGTCGGGGACGCGAAGGCCGAACACTATTATGGATTTGCGGTGCTTTCGGACGCCCAAGGCGAAGCTGCACGCGCGTTCGACCTTCAATTCACAATCGACGCCAAGACCCAGGAGTTATACCGAACCTACGACATCGACCTCTCGCAGTTCAACGCCTCGGGAACGTGGGACATGGTCATTCCTGCCACATTTGTGATCGACTCGGGCGGCGTGATTCGATACGCGTATGTCAATGAAGACTACCGCACGCGCGCGGAAGTGGATGAAGTTCTTGAAGCGGTACGAAGTTTACCGTGATTCCGCGCGTTACGCAAGCCGCCACCGGGGCCAAGCCTTCGTGTGACTCGTGCGATACGATCTGCGAACCCCTGGCCCTGTAGCTCAGCGGTTAGAGCAGGCGACTCATAATCGCTCGGTCTCCGGTTCGAATCCGGGCGGGGCCATTCTGGGATCGGGCACGAACGGCACTTATGCCAGACCGCGCTCGTTGAGCCAGTGTTCGGCGTCCAGCGCGGCTTGGCAGCCCATGCCCGCTGCGGTCACCGCCTGCCGATAGCGCGGGTCGGCAACGTCGCCGGCTGCAAATACGCCCGGAATGGTCGTGTGACTGCTTCGGCTGCGCAAGACCACATACCCCTTGTCATCCAACTCCACCCCAGATCCACGCAGAAACTTTGTTGTGGGGGTGTGCCCGATCGCTACGAAAAGTCCCTTGACATCGAGCGTCGAACGCTCCTGCGTGATGGTGTCCTCGAGCAATACGCCGGTGATCGTGTCGCCACCCAGAACATCGACCACGACCTTGTTCCACACGGCTTTGGCGTTGGGTTTGGAGAGGAATCGCTCCTGCATGATCTTGCTGGCACGGAAAGAATCGCGGCGATGAATGACGTACACCATGCTCCCGAACTTCGTGAGGTACGTCGCCTCTTCCATGGCCGAGTCGCCTCCGCCAACGACGGCGAGCGGCTGACCACGAAAGGCAGGGAGCGCACCATCGCACACCGCGCACGCCGAGACGCCGCCGCCGCTCCGGGCCAGTCGCATCTCGTTGTCGAGCCCCATCCAGTTCGCGGTCGCGCCCGTCGCGATGATCACTGCGTGGGCACGTATAGACTCCCCGGCAGAAGTGAGCAGCGTGTGCGGACCGGTCTTGGAAAACTCGACCTGCGTGATGTCTTCCCCGACAGCGACTGTTCCGAAGCGCTCGGCCTGAGCGGCGAAGGCGTCCATCATCTCCGGGCCTTCGATGCCCTTAGGGAATCCGGGGTAGTTCTCGACCTCTGTCGTGAGCATCAACTGGCCGCCGGGAAGAATCGGACCAGGATCCTGCTTAGGCACACCGACGTAACACACCGGTCGCAACTGTGCACGCGCCGCGTAGATCGCGGCTGTCCACCCTGCCGGACCTGACCCGATGATGACGACCTTGTGCACTGCATCGGTGCTCAAATCAGCCTCCCTTCAACACTGACCCGAGATCGGGCAACACCTCGAAACCCCATGTCAGGGCAAGCGACCCGTATCGCGCAAGTGCTCGCGATGGATCGAAAGCATCGGAGGCCAGATCAGGTAGTCGCCCGTGATGGCGTCAACGTCGTTGCTCACATCTTCGGCGAAGTTCTTGACGCCGTCCTGCCCCACGGAGTACATCACGAACTGATCCTCACGCAGCATCATCGCGAAGTTTTCGCCCCCGGGAGCGAACACGTTCATGCGGTGAGGCTGGGCTACCGCGCGCTCATCGGGCAGGTATGCATCACGCACGGGAACAAAGTACTCGAGCGAAGGCAGGCGACCGGCTGCACGATTCGGATTGAATGGATCCGCTTCAATCTGCGTCAGCCAGCGCGGACGCACCGAACTGGCATCGGGCGGGAAGACCCCGAGTTCATAGAAATATCCGAGCACTGCCAGCGCATGCCTCGTCCCGACGACTTCTGCCTCGAACACCCGACGCATCCGGAACAACTCGCTCAGATCCGTCGTCGAAGCCGTCACAACCGCAAATCGGCTGCGATCGAACTGGTCCCAGTAGTGCGGGAGCGCAGACTGGCGATCAAAAGCCGACAGGCGCCAGCGCGATGACCACCCGTCGAACACGCGATCAATTGCGTCGCGCACCTCGAACCAATCGGCCTGATTGGCACCGGCCGACTCGAATCGCGATGCCTCAGCGAACAGCCTCAGCGGGCGGTCAGACGTGCGCAGTCGTGCCATCACGCTCGCAAAGAGATCCTCCCGCACTCCGCCACGCGGAACGTAAAGCGTTTCGAGCAGCTGTTCGGCCGCCACCTTGTTTCCCGTAGGGAACACGAGACGTTCCGGATTGAGATAGCCTCGGTTATAGAGTTCAAGTCTTGCGATGATGCCCTGAATCTGTTGCGGCGAGAGCGACCGACTCCCGCGAAAATCCTCGTACGAAATATCGCGAATGCGCGTTGCCGCATCCATCATCATGCTCAAGCCGTAGCGCATCTCCTTAGCAAACACGCGATCGCTGAGTTGTCGCCCGACGTAGATGAGACGAACAAGCACATCGCATGCCTCGGCCGTCTTGCCCTCGGTGTTCAGCCGCGTTGCTTCAATGTGCGACAGAATCCACAGGTTGTCGAACTGTTCGAGATAGTGCATCCTCGCGCCTGCGAGCAGTGGCGGGTCGCCCAGTTCTGTGTAGGCTCGGGCACGAATGAACTCCGGACTGACGCGTGAGCCGTAGACCTGAGCAAAGATCATGCCGCGCCGTTCGTCGGGGTTTTCGGTGACTTGCCGCAAAGCCGTCAGAGCGGCACGCTGGGCTGGAGCAAGTGCCCAATCTTCCGCCAAGCCCCAAGCGAGGCTGCCGGCGTATGTCAGAGCTGCCATCTCGGGCGAGTCAATGCCGATGGGCGGCTCGTCCATCGCGATCAGCGCGCGAAGCAAGATTCCATCGCTGCGGCGAGACTCGGGGACCTGTTCGTATGTGCTGTTCACCCGCGCGAGATGATCGCCCTGCCCACTCGAGGGAGAGGCTGCAAGCCCAAGGACACCAAGGATTACACCGGCCAGTCGCGTCGCCCAAGGGCGAGAACATTCAATCGTGCTCATCATGCGCGGATGGTAGCACAATCGTCAGCAGCCGGTCAGCACCCCGGGCAATCGTGGAACTCGATTCACGTGTGCAGGCTACAGATCAGGCCGACTCGTTTGCCTCGCGCAGACGAAGCCGCGGTGATTCTTCCCCGAGTGCCTCATTCGGGCGCCTGAAGAACTGGCTCGGCTTGTCGGCCGACAGACGCGAGTTCAGTTTCGTCAGGGCCTCGTCGACGATCTGCCTGACACGCTCGCGGCTGATGCCTACTTCCTCGGAAATCTGCTTCAGAGTCAGAGGCTCCTGCCCGTCCAGACCGAACCGCATCCGCAGAATTTGGGCTTCACGCACATCGATGGTGTCGAGCAGTCGCTTGAGCGTCCCCAGTTCCTCGCGCAGCAGTGTCTTTTCTTCAGCCGTTCCGTCGCGGCTATCCACGACCAACTCGCTCAGACCGAGCAGATCGCTGTCTCGCCCACCCGGCTCCTGCGCCGGAGTGCGAAACGCCTTGACCGCACGTCGGATGATCTTGACCTTCTTCAGGGGGAGATCCATCGCCTCGGCGAGTTGCTCCATTGATGGCGGATGCCCAAGCCGCCCTTCGAGCGACCTCGCGGCTTCCTTCCACTTGGCGATCAACTCCACCATGTATGCCGGAATGTGGATCGGCTGGCTGGCGTTGATCAGAGCTCGCTTGATGCTCTGCTTGATCCACCACGACGCATAGGTGCTGAACCTCGCGCCCTGGGCCGGATCAAACCCCTCAACCGCACGCAGCAGACCGATGTTGCCCTCTTCGATGAGGTCAGTCAGTTGTAACCCGCGATTGGTGTAGTTTTTCGCGATCGCCACGACCAGTCGCAGATTCGCGCGGATCATTCTCTCACGCGAAACCTGGCAGTTGTCGTTGATAATCGCCCACGCCAGTTCCCGTTCCTCTTCCGGACTCAGGAGCGGAACCTGGTTGATTTCACGCATGTACAGCTGCAACTCGGATTGCAGCGCGTCCTTGGTCGATACAGATTGACCGATCATGCCACTCATTCTCCTACCCACCGCCCGCCAATTTCTCAGCGGGTTGTCGAGACTGCGGAAAATCTCGACGACTCTTCTCCTCGCCCACCCCTCCAGGAGTTCTCGGGACCACCTTTCCCTTGAACCCAATGAGCGGACGACCGCCTAACCGTTCGGCATCTTACTCGCAACGGTTCATCAATTGCCACACAATTCCGACAAAGTCTCTGGACATTTCCAAAACTTCCTCGCTCTCCTCTCCAGATTCACTCAAACCCCATGTCCGCCCTGACTTTCTCGGGCGACGATACTACATTCCTGACGGCCCGATAGAACTAAAACGCATCTCAAAAATATGAACAATGACCTAACATCTATGCTCGACGAATGGCCCTTTGAACCCGGGCAGATCAACGTCCGCATCATCGAAGGCGTCGACGGTCTCCCGCGGCTTCAGGTCCGGCTCGACCTGGGCATCATCCAGATGCACGTCAATGGTCGCCCCGATGGTCAACGCCCCTTCGGCTTCCCGAGCCTTCTCGATTATTTCGAAGCCCGTCTCGACGAAAGTTCCGTTCCTCCCGACGAATCCGATGAATCAGACCCTGAATCGGACGGCGAACCGATCTCTCCCGTTACGCTCACACCCGAGGATTGCAAAACCCTTCGCGATGAAGCCCTCCAGTACTACCACCGTTACATCGCCCTGCTTGTGCTCGAAGATTACGAGGGCGTCGTCCGCGACACAACCCGCAATCTGCGCGTCCTGGACCTGTGCGCCCAATATGCCGCTGACGACACCGACCGGACTGCCCTCGAACAGTTTCGTGCCTACATCATCATGATGCGAGCCCGCGCTCTAGCCAGTCACGCTTTGCAAACCGAAGAACCCAAAGCCGCCCTTCTCGCCATCGACGACGGCATCGAAGCCCTCCGCAAGTGCTTCGAGCAACAAAACCGCGACGGCGATTTTGAGAACTCCAGCGAAGTCCAACTCCTCCGCTCCATGCGCGGGGCTTTGATACCGCAGCTTCCTGTCAGTCAGAAAGCCGAACTTCGCCAGCGCCTTGCCGAAGCCATTGCTCAGGAGAACTACGAATTGGCTGCAATTCTCCGCGACGAACTCAAGATGCTCAAGGAATAAACACCCCATCCACAGCCGGACCGGACCCTCACGAGCACCCACAATCCGTGGCATGATGCTCAATCTCGGGTGACCATGCTCGTCACCCATCCGGAGGTCTGGACATGTCGAACCTGTACGCGCGCCTCGCTCGCCGTTTTGGCCAAACACCCACAAATCGCCAGCGGCGCGACTTCCTCAAGCACTCTGCCGTGCTCGGTGCCGCGGCCTTGCTCTCAACCGGTTTCATTTCATGCGCCGGGTCGCGTCGGTCCATCCTGCTCTCGACACGCCCGCGCACGACCGCAAATCCGATGCGGATTGCCATCGTCGGTGGCGGATTCGCGGGGCTGGCGTGCGCACACGAACTTCACGCCATCGGCCACGACATCACCGTTTTCGAAGCTCGGAGTCGCGTCGGTGGCCGCGTGCTCTCGCTTGATGAAGTCGTCCCCGGCACACGAGTCGAAGGCGGCGCAGAACTCATCGGCACTAATCATCCGACCTGGGCTGCCTACGCCGAGCGCTTCGGCCTCTCTTTCAGCGAGATCGACGAAGGAGACGACCTCGACACACCGATCGTCATCGATGGCCGCGTCATGCTCGCCGATGAATCCGAAGCTCTCTTCCACGAGATGGAACGTACCGCAGCAAAACTATCCCGTCTCGCGCGCCAGATCAATCCGCACGAGCCTTGGAAAAGCCGCAACGCCGCAACGCTCGACGAGCAAACGCTCGCAGGCTGGCTCGACAGCATCGGCGGCGACGCCACGGCGCTGCGTGCATTCCGCGCCATGCTCGAAGGCGACAACGCCTGTCCTGCCGAACGCCAATCTCTTCTCGGCGTGCTCGCTGCCATCGCTGGAGGAGGCTATGAGAAGTACTGGACCGAGTCCGAGGTCTATCGCTGCGCCCAAGGCAACGACGCTCTCGCGGCCGCCCTTGCCGAACCGCTTGGTAGCCGCGTGTATCGTGAAACAGCTGTCACGGCCATCGAGCGCCAGCCCGACGGCCGCATGCTCGTTTCGGCTGCCAGCGACCGAGGCTCAACATTCGATCATGTCGTGCTCGCGGTACCGCCGACGGTTTGGGATCGCATCGCCATCAGCCCTGCACTCCCCGCTTCGCTTCGCCCACAGATCGGCGACGCGAGCAAACATCTCTTCCGCGTGCGAGGGCAGTTTTGGCGCAGCGAAGGTCTTGCCGCCTGGTCACTGAGCAACGGGCTCTATTCGTGGTCGTGGGAAGGCACCGACGGCAAGATCGCCCCCGACGCCCCAGCCGACGCCGCCCGCTGTTTCACACTCTTCGCTGGCGGGCCTCCATCATCTGCGGTCCGCGCACTCGCCCCAGCCGAACGCACCGACGCCGTCATCACCGATGTCGAGCGAGCGTACAGCGCATTTCGACCTTCGTGGCTTGGGCAGCATTGGTTCATGGATTGGCCGAGCGACCCCTGGACTCGCGGCGGTTACTCCAGTGCCGCGCCCGGCGAAATCACTGCTGTCGCCCCGCGCCTGCGCGAAGGCATGCCCGGGCTGTCCTTCGCTGGCGAACACTGTTCCACAGCCTTCCCGGGATACATGGAAGGCGCTCTCGAATCGGGCGTCCGCACAGCGCGCGAGATCGAAGCACGAACCGCCGCCGCTACCCGTTGACGAGCCGTAGTCGCAAGTCCACAACATCGTGCACTCTCGCACTGCACAAACATCCTGCCGACATCAATGTTCCCGCCCCACCAGACTCAACCCCTCAGACAAACAATCTCAAACGAAAGATTCTCAGACGAAAATCTCAGACGCCGGATCTTCGGGCGCACTCTTGCTCTCAAACTTCCCTGCGCGCCATCGCCCGAAGGTCCGGGTCGGACGTCGTCACCCGCCGCACCGAATCCCGCCGCTCCACGCGAGCCAACGCTAGCATGCCATGATGAACGTGGAATGAGCAATCGTCATGCATGCGTGCGATTCGGTTGACAAATACAGACAAGTCCACGACACCGAAGGCTCGTGCCTGCTGGTCATTTCGTACGTGCCCTGTTTACTTCCGCGACTGCTCAACCAGTACTCGCATGAGCGTCAAGTCCGCTGGCGTCACGCCTTCGAGCCGGCTCGCCTGCCCGAAGGTATCAGGCTGAAACTTGACCAGCGCTTGCCTGGCCTCGGTGCGCAGCGTGTGACACGCGCTCCAGTCGATACTGCGCGGTATCAACTTGTGCTCTAGTTCGCGTTGTCGCTTCATCTCGCGTCGCTCGCGCTCGACATAAGGCTCATACCGCACATCCGCAAAAACTGTCTCAATCACGCCCGGCTCGAAACCCGCGAGCACTCTTTCCGCGTCCGCCCGCTCGTACTCCGCGCGGCGCATGACCTCTGCGAGCGCGACACCATCGACGCGCGACTCTGCAACGATCCGCAGTGCGTTGTCGAGCGCGTGCCTCCGCTCCTTGAATAACCTCATCCGCGCACGTCCAAGATCGGTTGTAGCAAGCAGCCCCAGTCTATCGGCCACCGGAGTCAGGCGATCGGCGGCGTTATCCGCACGGAGTTGCAACCGATACTCCGCCCGGCTTGTGAACATGCGATACGGCTCGCGCGGCGTCTTGGTCACGAGGTCGTCCATCAGCACTCCGATGTAGCCCTCATCGCGCCCCATCACGAACGCATCCTCGCTGCGCCCCCACCGCGCCGCATTCACGCCCGCGACGAGCCCCTGCGCCGCTGCTTCTTCATATCCGCTTGTGCCATTGATCTGCCCTGCCAGAAACAATCCATCGACGCTCTTGGTCATGCATGTCGCGCTGATCTGGTGCGGCCGAACCATGTCATATTCCACTGCATACCCATACCGCAGAATCTCGGCCCGCTCGCACCCCGGCATCGTCCGCACGATCACATCCTGAACATCCTTGGGCAGGCTCGTCGCGATACCATTGCAATAGACCCAATCCGTTTCCAGACTCTCGGGTTCGAGAAACACGCCATGCGTCGGGCGGTCCGCGAATCGCACGACCTTGTCTTCGATGCTCGGGCAATACCGCGGACCGGTGGAAAGAATCTGGCCACTGAACATCGGTGCCCGATGCAAATTCGAACGAATCAACTCGTGCGCCTCGTCTGATGTACGCGTTTGCCGACACGCGACCTGCTCGATCAACGGAAACCTATCGATGACCCGTAAAGGGCTTTCGCAAAGCGCATCGAGTACTCGCTTCCCGCTCAAATCACTGAACGCGCGTGGCTGGGCATCTCCCACCTGCAATGGCAAGTCATCCCACGCGAGCGACGCCCGACTCAACCTCGGCGGCGTACCTGTCTTGAGCCTGCCCAACTCAAACCCGAGTGCTTCGAGCGAACCCGAAATGCCGACCGCTGCTTTCTCGCCGAAACGCCCGCCCGTAGTCTGTTCGGTGCCGGTGTGCATGAGCCCGCGCATGAAAGTACCCGTCGTCACAACCACCGCTGGCGCGCGCACTTCAATCGACGCTCCATCCCTGCCGCAAACCCGTACACCGGCTGCACGCCGATCCGCCTGCCGCCCGCCGGGTTGAATCAGAAGTTCCTCGACTGAGCCTTCAATAACGACGACTTCGGGACGACTGGCCACCAGCGCGCGCACGGCCCTGGCGTACGCCTGCTTGTCGCTCTGACACCGAGGCCCGTGCACCGCCGACCCACGCGAAGTATTGAGCACCTTGAACATGATGCCCGTCGCGTCGGCCACCAGCCCCATAAGCCCGCCCATCGCGTCGATCTCACGAACCAACTGCCCCTTGGCGAGACCCCCGATTGCGGGGTTGCAGCTCATTTCGCCGATGCGCGAGGCATCGAGCGTCACGAGTGCAATCGTGCCCGACTCGCCAAGAGCATTGGCAGCCGCCCACGCAGCCTCAACGCCCGCGTGCCCGCCGCCAACCACGATCACCTTGTACTGCTCATGATGCATCGGACGAAGTGTAGAGGTCCGCCCGGTGCCTCACGCTCAGGGATTGTGCCTATCCCGCCACGCGTTGCCTCGAATCGAGCTGCTCGCGCAGTTCATGTCCGCGTTCGGTCAGGGCGAGTTCGTCGCGCAGTCCGCCGACACTGCGGATGTACCCGCCTCGGATCAGTCGCTCGCGAAGCCCCCACCACTCATCCCCGAACCCGAGCCATAGTTCATCCTCGAACCGACTGCTGTGACCGCGTTCGAGCAGTTCCATCGCCCGAATCAGGATCTCCCCCTGCGATTTCGACAACTGCAAGACGAACATCTCCTCCTGCACCGATTGCCTCCTCAACTCAATTCAACGCTGAGGAAGCGTGCACGGTTGCATCGGAAGCGTCGGCAGACGCACTTAAAGTCAATCATCGCAGTAACTTGCGCAGGACATCGCCCCATGCAGTTTCCTCCGCATGACCCACGCCACCCGAACGCCGGAACTCGAAATCTCGCACAATGGCTTGACACCCGAGCGAGTGCCACACGCCCGATCATGTTCGTTTGCGTCGATCACGGCATCGGGGGCTGACCCGTGTTCACTTCCTTGGCCCCATAATCCACGCCAGTCAATCCGCCACGCGTCCAGCGGTAGTACCCGTCCACGCGGTCACCGTTGACCTTGTCGATCAACGGTGGTGGCTCGAACGTCAGGTCGCGGGGCATGTAGTTCATCCACGACGGCTGAGGCAGGTTTGCCTGGTTTGGCCTGAACCCCGGGTTGGCGTCCTCGGTCTTGAACGCTCCGACCGACCCGTCGAACAACAATTGCGACGTCACCGCTGTCGGATACGCATAGAAGATGCCCTGCTTGTGCGTGTGCCGATCGTGGAACTCGAACATGAAGACCTTGTTCCCGGCGAAGGCCACCTGCGACAGACGCCGCCTGCCCAGAGGCTTCGAGCCGACGCTCATCAGGTTGTAGTCCTGCGAATACTGCTGCACGGTCGTGTTCGGCCAGAACCCGGAGTCCTCTGACCACGACGCCGGCACTGCCTGATATGTCGAACTGTACGGGAACATCATCCGAATCGTCTCTTCACGCCAGAATGGAATGTCCGATGTGTCTGTCGGATTCGACTGCCACCCGATCAACGTCTTGTCCTCTGGGCAGGCCACGAGTTCCGAAGGCAACGTCGCGCCAAGATAGTCAAGCATCACCAGGTGCGTGAAGCGCCGATGAGGGTAGATCTGCGTGAGCCGCGGAAATGTCGAACGACCTGTACGACGACGGATGATGTCCACTGCCTGATTCATCGTCGCCTCGATCGAATCCGGCGGCGTGCGCAGATCTGCAAACTCCGTGTTGAAGTTCACGCGGCCCGGCGAGAGCAACTCCCACGAATACGACGGAACCTTGTCCTGATTGTCGGTTGCATAACTCGCCGCACCGACTCCGTACTGCTTCAGGTTTGACAAGCACACAGCCCGGCGCGCAGTGCTGCGAGCCTTGCTCAAGGCTGGCAACAGAATCGCGATCAAGAGCGCAATGATCGCGATCACGACCAGCAACTCGATCAAAGTGAAACCACGACGCTCGGTTCGCGACATGCCTTGACCCCTTCGCACCGGCAGAAAACCGTACGCCTCCAGCGGGAGGCTCGCACGCCCGGAACCGGGCCTGATCCTTATTGAACCCGATTTTGTCGGCTGCGTCAAGTCTGAATGCACCCCTACTGCCTCAAATGCGATGACACAGGGGCGCAAGCAGTCTGCGGCTCCATTTGAGTGGGAAAAAAAATCGGCTCCGCAAGGAGCCGATGGAGAGTTCAGGATGTGCCAACAGGGGAAATTCTCATCGTCCGAGGTTTAGGGCAACGGCTGGCCGGTGTTGATTTCCTTGGCACCAAAGTCGATGCCTGCCAAGCCGCCGCGGGTGAAGCGGAAGAGCACGGGCAACAAGGCTTCGGGATCGCCGATCGGGGCGGGCTCGGTCGAAAGCGGCGTGTATTTTGAGTAACCCGTGTCCGCGCTGGTCGGATTTGCAGGATCCCAGCCACGGTTGGAATCCGCACTCTTCTCGGAGCGCACCGAAGCATCGAAGAACAGGATCTTCGGGGCTGCTTCGTCGTAGGCGAAGAAGGGATTGTTCCGCCCGCCGTGGTAGTCGTTGAACTCGAACATGAAGACCTTGGAACCGGCAAACTGCACCTGGTGCAGTTTGCGATTTCCGAAGATGTTGTCGCCTTGCACTGTCGTGAACAGGTGGGTCGTTGAGGGAACAGGGCGAACGTGAGCGGTCCGATCTTCAGTCCACGCGTAGGGCACAACCTGATACGTCGAATAGAAGGGGAATCGAGTTCGCGCGGGCAAGGAGTCGTACTGATCCGCCCCAGTGAAGCCACTTGCTCTGGCCCACAATGACGAGTCCAGTGGATTCCCCTGGGCAAGGAGCAAACCACGATCCTCCGGACACGCGGCAATACTTTCGGGCAACTGGCTGCTCAAGTAATCGAACAACACGAGGTGATTGTACGAGCGATGCGGCATCACGATGGTAAGGTGCGGAATGGCGTTCGGCCCATTCCAGCCTCGCCCGGTGCGGCGACGAAGGATATCCGTCGCCTGACCCATCTGTGCCTGCATGTCACTGTTCCATGAGCGGTTCGTGTCAAGGTGATCCGTCTTGTAAACGACACCAGCCTTCCATGAATAGGAGACGATCTTGTCCTGGAAGTCCGTGGCATAGGACGCCATAGCGACGCCCTGTTGCTTGAGGTTCGAAGCGCAAACAGCACCGCGGGCTGCGCGGCGTGCCTTGGCCAGAGCGGGAAGCAGGATACCGATGAGAAGCGCGATGATCGCGATGACCACCAGCAGTTCAATGAGCGTGAACCCGAAACGACGCTTGTTTGATTGAAACATGTCAGCAATCCCCTTCAATATCAACTCGACTCACCTTATGCGGTCTGCAGCACGGGTGTTGTCACGAGACGGCCTGGATTCAACGTCCGAGGTGCACCCCAGTGCCTCGGCTGAATAGGCCTCACCAAACCGTCCTCACACAAAACAATGCTGGAACCGCGATGGTTGCAGCATTTCGAACGTGATTCAGGGATTGACCGGCTGGCCGGTGTTGATTTCCTTGGAACCGAAGTCCACGCCTGCCAAGCCGCCACGGGTGAAGCGGTACCACACCGGGAGCATCGCGCCCGGGTCGCCAATGGCCGGCGGCTCGGTCGAGAGGGGTGTGTAGGTGTAGTACGCGGTGTCCGCACTGGTCGGGTTCATGGGGTCCCAACCACGATTGGCGTCCGCAGTCTTCTCAGTACGAACCGAAGTGTCGAAGAACATGATCTTGGGGGCAGCATGCTCGTACGCGTAGAACGGGTTGTCCCTGCCGCCGTGCCAGTCGTTGAACTCGAACATGAAGACTTTATTGCCCGAGAAGTTGACCTGAGACAGCCTGCGATTGCCATAGATGTTGTCGGCTCGAACCGTCGTAAACAGATGCGTCGTGGACGGAACCGGGCGAATGTGCGCGGTTCTGTCCTCGGTCCATGCGTAAGGCACCAATTGATACGTCGAGGAATACGGATAACGAGCACGGACAGTCGCATTGTTGAACTGATCCGCGAACGGTCCGCCTGCAGGCATGACCCCATGAAGCGTGGGATCAAACGGGTTGGCCTGAGAGAGAATCAGGCCACGATCCTCAGGGCAGGCCGCGATCTGCTCGGGCAACTGGCTGCTGAGGTAGTCGAACATGACCAAGTGGTTGAACGACCGGTGGGGCATGGTCAAGGTGTTGTGAATGAGAGCGGTGGGGCCGGTCATGCCTCTGCCGGAGCGACGCCGAAGGATATCGGTGGCCTGAGCCATCTGTGCGGCCATGTCGTCGTTGAAGGCGCGATTCGTGTCGATGTGGTCTGTGGGATAGACCACATTGGCCTTCCACGAATATGAAACGATCTTGTCCTGGAAGTCGGTGGCGTATGACGCCATGCCGATGCCCTGCTGGCGCAGGTTTGAGGCGCACACCGCTCCGCGGCCAGCCCGACGGGCCTTGGCCAATGCCGGGAGCAGGATGCCGATCAAAAGTGCGATAATTGCGATGACGACCAAGAGTTCAATAAGCGTGAACCCAAGAACCCGCCGTTTGTGATTGAGCATTCGATTCATTGCCATAGTTCTCACCCCTTCGTGGAGGATCTGTTTGATCGACCATGCCAGCGTACACCGAAACGAGGGAAGAATACCCCCGTCGAGACATCCATCCGATACGGCTGGAACAGCGAAGTGTTGCAGCCGAACCGACCCAACCCCGAAAAAGGGACCGAGCCGAAGATTATTCTACAGCATATGGTCGGCGTTGCAAGTCTGATGCCGCCCGATTGCGGGCGTGGTGGACAAAATCATCAAAAAAGTTTCGGCTTAGTCCTGCGTGGGGGATGAGTTTGTGGGGTTGTGCGCTGGGGCAAGGGGTTCAGATGGCGTTGCGGTGGATAAAGCCTCGGTAGATGGTCATGAGCAGAATCCGAACATCAAACCAGAGGGACCAGTGGCGGATGTAGAAGAGGTCGTATTGGAGGCGTTTGCGGAGGCTGGTTTGGCCGCGCAGGCCGTTGACCTGGGCCCAGCCGGTCATGCCGGCCTTGACGTGCTGGCGGAGCATGTACCCGCGCCAGTCGTCGCGGAAGCGTGCGATGAGTTCGGGGCGTTCGGGGCGTGGGCCGACGAGGGACATGTCGCCTCGGAGGACGTTGAAAAGTTGGGGGAGTTCGTCGATGCTGGTCTTGCGGAGCCAGCGGCCGAGGGGGGTGATGCGTGGATCATCGGCCAAGGTCCAGCCGGCGATTTGATCGGCGTCGGGGGGCATGGGCGTTGCGCGTTCGTCGTCGGCGTGGGCCATGGTGCGGAACTTGTAGATGTTGAAGACCTCGCCTCCGAGGCTGACGCGGCGCTGGCGGAAAATCACAGGCCCCGGGCCACTGAGACGGATGATCGCGGCGACGGCGAGCATGAGCGGCGAGAAAAGGAGGATGGCTGCAGATGCGCCGGCCAGATCGAGCGCTCGCTTGGTGAAGCCCCCGAGGCCATAGAGCGGACACTCGCGGTAACTGAGGATTGGCATGCCTTCGAGTTCGCTGACGGTCATGCTGTGAGGCATGTAGCGAGGATTGACATCGGGCACGATGCGGACATCGACAGCGAAGCGTTCGAGGCGGCGGAGGAGTGCGGGAATTTCGCCAGCCTGATGGCTGGGGAGGGAGAGATAGACGGCGTCGGGGCAGCGGCGTTCGAGGATATCTTCGAGATCATCGAGCCCGCCGAGAACGCTGCGGTTGAGGCAGGATCTGCGGCCGGTGCGAGGGTGATGGCTGACGAAGTAGGCGACGTTGATGCCGGTCCACGAGTTGCGGCTAAGGGTGCGGCACGTGATTTGGCCGAGTCGTCCGGTGCCGATGATGGCGACGTGGCGGAGGTTCCATCCTCGGCGGCGGATATAGCGGAGCGTAAGGCGAAAGGCTGCTCGCATCGAACCAAGAAAGAGGACGAGAAAGATCGCGAGCCAACCGATCTGAACTTTGGCGGGCGTGTCGGCCCAGCCCCAAGGGCCGAGGGCGGGGGCGTCGATGACACTCGGTGCGGTGAGTAGACTGCTTCCGATGAACCAGAGGGTCATGACGAGACCGGCAATGGTCATGACGACGGCTTTGAGTATCTGCCCCTGCTCGCCCCAGATGCTGCGATCGCGGCGCGGGCGATAGAGGCGCATTGCGGACATGGCAAAAATGGCCATTGGTACTGCGAAGAGGACCAGAGGCTGCTTGATGAAGTCTTCCCACTGATTGGGCCAGCGGTCGGCACGGCGTACAACCCGTACAGCCCAACTTGCGTAGCAAGCGCCAGCGACAGCGATGGCGTCGGCGGCAACGAAAAGCGTCACAAAGATCTGTTGGCGTTGTTTGAGCAAGTTCGGTAGATCCCGATTCTGTGCTGCGGCCTACGAGGCGTTTCGTGCGGGTGAAGGATATCACAAGAGATCGGCTGAAGCGCGATGCGGACGAAAGTGAGTTATCATTCACTTCCATCCTGAGCCTGTGCGTGGCGATGATTGCCGAGCGACAAGTGAGTCAAGAGCGGCGCGATCATTGGCGTCCAGGTCAGCAGCCTTGGGCACGACGATCTGTACGATGGCGTACAGGTCGCCGTGTTTGCCGGTGCGATCTTCAAGTCCACGACCTCTGAGGCGAAGGATCTTTCCGCTTGAGGTGCCGGGGGGGACGGTCAGTCCCACGGGGCCGGCAATGGTGGGAATGTCGATGCGTCCGCCATTGACGGCCTCGGCGATGGTGAGTGGTAGATCGAAGAAGAGGTCGAGGCTCGACTCGTCGGGCGCGCCGGGTGTGCCTCGCTTGAAAAGCGGGTGAGGCGTGACATGAACAGTGACAAGAAGGTCGCCAGCCTGTCCCCCGGGCGGAGCGGGATTGCCTTCGCCGCGCAGCCGCAGGGTCGCGCCGTTTGCGATGCCCTTTGGGATGGTGACATCGATCGTGCGCTGGTCGCGATCATCGGCAGCGATGCGAGCGGAGTGTTTGCCGCCTTGCGCTGCGGTGACGAAATCAACGGTCAGTTCGGCGCGAACGTCGGAGCCTCGGCGAGGTTGTGCGCGGTGAGCGCGAGTTGCGCGCGGACCGCCGGGAGTGCTGCGGCCCCCTTTGCCTCCAAAGAAGGCGTCAAAAACGGAGGAGAGGTCGTCCATGTCAAACTCGGCACCGGGTGACCCTCCGCCTGCGCCGCCCGAAGTCCATGTCGCGCGGTATCCTCCGGGGTTTACGGTGCTCGCACCGGCTGCGCCACCGATTCCGGCGCGGCCGAACATGTCGTACTGCTTGCGTTTCTCTTCGTCAGAAAGGACGTCGTAAGCCTCCTGGACTTCTGCAAAGCGCGAGGCAGCATCGGGCGATTTATTCACGTCCGGGTGGAGTTGCCGAGCGAGCTTGCGATAGGCGCGTTTGATCACGTCGACCGAATCGGTTCGTTTGATACCGAGGATGTCGTAATAGTCTCGTTCAGACATGAATATCACTGGAAAAGCAACGGCACCCGTGCATGGGTGCCGCTGATGAGGCGTGCTCAGATTCTACGGTTCACGCACAGGCTCGTTCGGCTGGGTGAACGAGAAAGCGAGAATCAGTCTTCTTTCGCAGGCTCGGCAGCCGGGGCGGCGAGTTTCTGGAGGTGCATGAGTTCGACTTCGAAGTAGAGAGTGGCGTTTGGCGGAATGTTGGCACGGGGCATGCCTTGCTCGCCGTAGGCCAGGTGACCGGGGATGATGAGGCGACGCTTGGTGCCGACAGTCATGTCAGCCAGGCCAGTGTTCCACCCGTCGATGAGGCGACCGGGCGAGGGAATCTCGACCGCGAATGTGCGATCCCGCGTGCGGCTGGAGTCGAACTGATTGCCATCGCGCGTCCATCCGGAGTAGTGCATGTGCAGCGTATCGCCGGGGGCGTTGCTCTCGCCTGCAGGCCTGTAATACTCGACAGCGATCAGTCCGCCGCCAAAGTCGATGATCTTCGCAGGATTCTCGATTTTTTGCCAGGTCCATTCGCTGCTCTTGTCCGCGCCCCAGACGACGTTGCCATCGGCATCCATACCACGATCGCCGGTCACCAGGCGGGTGGGCGACAGTTGAATGCTGCTGGTCATCTCGACCGCACCGTGAGCGCCGGTGGGGTACGGATAGGGCGTCTGTCCGGAGTAGGCATTGCCCGATCCGGTCAGTTGCACATCGAGCGTGGCGATGAGGTCGGCACGGGACATGGAGGGGAACTCGCCGGGGGAAGCCCACGTGCCGCCGAGAACCTGCTGCCTGGCTTCGTTCCAGCGGAGCTCATATGTCCGCAGGCGAATCGCGTTCTTGTAGCGGTACATCGAGAACACGGCGTAGCGATACGGCGCATCCATCTCGTCCTCGCGGGAGGTTTCGACGATCAGGGCGTTAGGCACGTCTTCGATCGGCACGGGCCAAATCTGCATGACGATTTTGGACGCCCCGCGCGATTCGCTGTCATGCTCCGGAATGGCTTCGAGAGTGCGCCACGTTCCGCTCAACAGGTCCGCGACGCGTCCAATTTCGGCATCGGTCCACTTGGCCACCCAAGGCTCGGCGTGATGATGTTGTTCATGATCGTCATGGTCGTGACCCTCGTGTTGAAGCGCGAGGGAGGGGCTCGTGAGAGCCATCAGAGCACCGGCAAGTACACCAACGGAGAGAAACTTCGGCAGATTCATGCAATACTCCTCGTGAAAGGCATTTGAGCGGTTCAGGGCCGCAGTATAGGTCAAAGTCCACGAATCTGCCCTTCTGGGCCGATCCGTTACTCAATCGTTGCGAACCGACCATCGGCAAACCGATGATGTTTGTGACAGGTTTCCAGTCCTCGGAGCAGCAATGGCCGATCGCAAGCAAGAAACCTCGATCGATGAAGCAGCGTTGGATGAAACCGTTGTCGACGTGACGCTTGAAGAATCCCTTGATCAGGTGGACGCCGCTCCCAAGCAACCGACCGCTGCCGTCTCGCCAGATGAGGTCGAGTTTGACCCCGAAGCCCATACCTTTAATGTCCGCAACAAGCAAAGCATCAAGAAGGTTGTGGCATCGGACGGGGGGCAGTTGGTCTTCGCACTCCTTGCGGCCTTGGTCGGGATCGCGATTGGAATATATGCAGCATTTATTCGTACGACGCCGTGGCTGATCGCGGCCGGAGTCGTGACCCCGGCGACATTGATTTACGCGTTTGCACGATGGCGGCTGTGGCTGGGTCAGGCCCCCTACTTGTACCGCCTTTTGACGTCGCTCGGCGAGGACGCGGACGACCTGCTCGAAGGCCACCGGCAGAAACTGGTTCAAAAGGGGAGGCTGCCCTCGGATTCGACCGACGAGCGTTGAGCGGGGCGAGAGGGGCACTGGGGCTGACACAATGTGGCTGATGGCCGTTGGGGCGTATGCGATCGGTTCGGCTGTCTCGTTTACGCTGTTCGGGCTAGACAAGCACCGGGCAAGGGCCGGGCGGTGGCGCATTTCCGAGAGCGCGTTGCTGACGTCGGCGTTGCTTTTTGGCGTGCCGGGAGCGGTAGTGGCCCGGAGACTGTTTCGGCACAAGACGCGCGAGCAACCATTCGGGATGATCTTGCTGGGCATCGCCATTCTGCATGCACTGCTGCTGCTCACGTTGGCATGGGTCGAGTTGGGTTGAGATCGGGCGGGCGCGCACTACGCTTAGCGCGATGACGATGTTGCCGGTGCCCAATCTTGATGAGGATCAGATCGTGTGTGTGGTGACCGGCCTTCGGCCGTGTCGGCGCGGGGGGCTGCGCATCGAGATTGAGAGACTGGGCTCAACGACCGTGGTGCACAACTACGGACAGGGCGGGTGTGGCGTCACGATCGGGTTCGGGTGCGCGTCGCTGGCAGCGGACCTGGTCGAGAGCATTGCGCACCCGCCCGAGACCGTTGTCGTGCTCGGCGGCGGAGTTGTCGGGTTGACGGCTGCGGATGAGTTATTGCGGCGCGGGTTTGGAGTGCGCGTCGTTGCGGACAAGTGGTTGAGCCAGACGACTTCGAACATTGCCGGGGCGATCTGGCTGCCGACGGGGCTGGATGTGCCATCGACGCCGGAAGCGCGCGAGCGGTTTGATCGTGTGCAGGCGATTTCGAGAGCGAGGCTAGCGGAGATCGATCGCGCTCGCTTCGGCGTTGAGACCTTGCCGGTCTATGAGCCTGAGTACGCAGAACATCACGCGGAGTACTACAGGCCTGGAGTGCTTGAGCCTCCGGTGGCGTGCGGCCTGCTGCCTCTTGCTGGAGCGCCGCGGCAAGGTCGCGTATTCTCGACAGATTTCATTCATACGCCTCGGTTCTTGCGTGAACTTCGAGCGGACATCGTCGCACGCGGAGCGTTGCTCGAGACGGCAAGGATCGCGTCCATCAAAGATGTGCACGAGTTGAACGCTCGGGTGGTGGTGAACTGCCTCGGCCTCGGGTCGGGCGAGGTGTTTGGCGATACTGCGATGTTCCCGGCGTATGGGCTTTTGGTGCACCTGAAGCCTCAGGCATTGGGATACATCGTGCACGACGGGTACAAGTACATGTTCCCGCGCGAGGATGCCTTACTGCTGGGCGGATGCTTCAGGCCCGATGTGTGGTCGCTGGAACCGGATGCTGATCTGGCTCGCGAGATTGTGACGCACCATCGTCGATTCTTCGGAATTGAAGAATCATGAGTCGGTGTGTGGCGCAGCGACGACGCGATGTGTGATGATGGCAGAGAGTTGGCGGTCGAATCGCAAGATGAAGACGGTCAGAGCGAGGCTGCCGTTGCCTCGGAGTTTATGCTGGATGATGTCGGGATCGACGACGCCTCCTCGGGTCTTGATTTCGACGATGCCGGCGCCGCGCGAGGCGAGAGCTTCGCGCACACGGGCGAGCGACCAGGGCATGAACTCGATGACTTCGAACGCTGTGAGGAAGGGCGAGGCGATCAGCGCTGACCCGGTCAGCAATCCACTGGCCGGATGCGGGGTGTGAAGGTCGAGCGTGCCAGCGAGATGGCCGATGAGTTCTGCCCGTTCGACTGCGGGGTCGATGGCGAAGATGAACTGCTTGATAGGGCCGAGGGGCGCGGGGCCAGGCCGGCCAGCGATTGTGTCGCCAGTGGGAAATGTCGTCGCAGAGCGGGCGTGCTGAGCGAGCGGACCGGTCCAGAGAAGGGCCTGTCGGAGGCGACGATTTTCACTGATGAGTTCGATCTCGCCGGGCGGGAGGTGCTCGAAAGGGACTCCTGGAAAAAGTTTGACGCAACAGGCGGGGTGTTCAAATACGAGACGCCAGAGGATGCCCGGTTCTGGGGTGAGGTCGGCCAAAGTCGGGATCCGCGAGTGAGAAGCTGAAACACGTCTTTGGGGATCAATATGCAAAGGTATGCAGGGAAGGGAAAGTGAGGCAACGTCGCCGATGAGCGTACGGCAGGCAGCGTTCTGCTCGGTCATCCAGGCCCGAACGGGATCGAGATCGACCGCGAGCGGATCGAGGCCGGCAGCGGTCAAAGCCATGGTGTCGGCACCGATGCCGGAACAGAGATCGAGAATGTCAGTATGATTTAGCAAGTGCTTAAAACGTTGAGATTTGTAATCCGCGATGGCGGGAGAGGATGCCATTTGAACCCCCTCCCGGTCGCAGATCATTGTGTGAATGGCAGGCCCGAACTTGGCGAGGCCTTCGGAGCGAGCGCGGGTGAGTTCGATAGCGGCTGCAACCTGTTCTGGGGAGGCGTGCCGCCGGAGGCGTTCGATGGAGGCCGGCGTGCCAAGGTCGAGCCCGTGGCAAAGGGTGAGGAGGTGCTGCCCGGGCGGGGTGAGCAGGTGATGCCAATCGCCGAGTGTGGGCATGGTGGAAGACTATTGTGAGACTTGGGGGTGTCGGGGTGGCTGGCGCAATATTTTTGTATGCATCTCTTGAATAAAGATACACATAGACGATAGTATTGTGGTATGGGCAAAGGAGTTCGCAGACGACAATTGATCGCTTCGATGCTGCAACAGGGCAATGTTGCCAGCCAGGCGGAGCTGTGCGACATGCTCAAGTCGCACGGGATCTCGGCCACACAGGCGACGGTCTCGCGTGATCTTCGCGAACTTGGCGCGGTGAAAGGGCCGACGGGCTACCGGTTGTTCGCGAGTGACAAGAACGCAATCCCGGGAACGACGCTCGAGGGTCGGACGTTTCGCCTCGCGCTCGAGACGTACGTGATCTCGGCAGAGCCTGCGGGCAACCTGGTTGTGCTGCGGACCGGAGTCGGACAGGCACAGGTGGTTGCGGTTGAACTGGATCGGCACCCGCAGGAAGGCGTCATCGGCGTGATCGCAGGTGACGACACGATCTTCATCGCCATGTCATCGGTCAGGCAGGCAGCCCGACTCGCAAGAAGCGTGCGCGATGTGGCGGGCATCGGCAGAATCGGGAGCAAGGCGTGACGCGGGTCGCGATCATCGGCGTTGGCGGATACACGGGCATTGAACTGGCCCGTTTGCTGGCTGCGCACCCGCGCGTCGAGTTGGTGTCGGTGCATGCCACTGACGCCTGGGCAGGCAAGCCACTCGTCGAGCGAGCTCCCGAACTTCGAGGCCTGGTGGAACTCGATGTGCGTTCGAGCCGTGAACTGCCGGATGCGGAAGTTGTTTTTCTGGCAACGCCTCATGAGGTGAGTGCGGAACTGGCGGGATCGCTGATCGAGGCTGGGTCGCGCGTCATTGATCTTTCTGGCGCGTGGAGGCTGAGTGACGCTGCTGCAATAGAGCGTGTGTATGCCCTCAAGATCCCGAATCGCGAACTGCTGGCGGATCGCGTGTTTGGGATGCCTGAAGTGGTACGCGCGGACTGGACTCGGGCGAGGCTGGTGGCGTGTGCCGGTTGCTATCCGACCGCGGCGTGCGTGCCTCTTGCGCCACTGGTGCGCGACGAACTCATCGACACCAGCGAGCCCGCTCTGGTCAATGGCATCAGCGGTGTGAGCGGCGCGGGGCGGACGCCGACGCTCGCAAGTCAGTTTTGTGAAGTGAGCGCGAAGCCTTACAAGGTTCTGTCGCATCGGCACGAACCTGAGATGGAGATGGCAAGCGGCGCACCGGTGGTGTTCACGCCGCATCTTGGGCCCTGGTCACGCGGGATTCTGTGCACGACGCATGTGAAACTGCATCGTGGCGTGACGGTGGATGTCATGCGGGCGTCGCTGAGCAATGCGTATGGTGAGTCGCCGTTCGTGAGGTTGCTGCCTGACGGAGAGTGGCCGAGTGTGGGTGCGGTGGAACGGACCCACTTCATCGACATTGCGTGCGCAGCGGACACGAAGAGGCAACGCGGGATTGTGTTCAGCGCGATTGATAATCTGCTCAAGGGCGCTTCGGGGCAGGCTGTGCAGTGCATGAACCTGATGCTGGGGATTGAGGAAACGGCTGGATTGATCGGCACTTTCCGCGGGCGGGAGGTGGTTTCGTGAGTGGCCCGATCGTGGTCAAGGTGGGCGGGTCGGTGCTCGACGAGATTTCGTCGATGCCGGGGCTGTGGAGCGCGATTGCTTCGTCCCATGCGGCAAGGCCGACCGGCAAGGGCGTGATTGTCGTGCATGGGGGCGGGCGGGCGGTCGATGAGCAGATCGCGGCGATGGGCATGACGACGCGCAAGCACGAGGGGCTGCGTATCACACCGGCGGAGCAGATCGATGTTGTGGTCGGCGTGCTGTCGGGCGTAGTGAACACGCGAATGGTGTCGCAACTGCGCACGCACGGCGCGCCGGCGGTTGGTGTGACGCTCGCAGACGATGGCGTCGTCGAGACGGTGCGCGAGAACCGGTCTTCGGCGGAACTCGGGCTTGTCGGGCGCGTGGTGGGCGGCTCGGGAACGTTGCTGCGGTCACTGCTTGCTGATGGACGGCTGCCGGTGGTGGCGTCGATCGGGTGCGAGGCTGGCGGCGCGCTGCTCAATGTCAATGCCGATGAGGCCGCGATGGGAGTGGCGGACGCGGCTGGGGCCGAATCGCTGGTCATGCTGACGGATGTGCCGGGCGTGCTCGATGAAAACGGCGTGCTGATCGCATCGCTGGATGTTGATGAGGCGTTGTCGCTGATCGAGCGTGGCACGGCGCGCGGCGGCATGATTGCCAAGATTCGCTCGGCAGCCGAAGCGGCCAGGCATCTTGGTCGGCCGGTGCTGATCGGGAACGTCGATGCGGTCGGAGCGCTCATCGCAGGAGAGGCGAACGTCGGCACGCGCATTGAGCCGTCGCGAGTGCGAGTTTAGCCGACCGGGCCCGCAACCCGGTTGGCCCCACCACTGACGCGCGAGTGATGTGAAACTCACCATCCACTTTTTCGAACTGATCTTATTCTGTCCCATTTTGCCGCTCGCAGCAGGAAGCACGAGCGGACTGGAGCGATACTGACCATGACGACTGCATCAATCAAGACTGAACTCAAGCCTGCCGCTGCACCGCTCGGTGGCTCGCTGAACTGGACAATCCGGACTGGTGTGACGGATCTGCTCTCGATCGGGCAGTTGACGACCGGGCTTGTGCACACGCTGTTCGAGACAACTTCGGCCTGGAAGGCAGAGCCTGCGGCGTACAAGGGTGTGCTCGCGGGCAAGAGCATCGTGATGCTCTTCGAAAAGCCCTCGCTGCGGACGCATGTGACCTTCGAGATCGGGCTGACCAAGCTCGGAGCGCATGTGATGTATCTCGACCACTCGAAGCAGAAGCTTGGGGAGCGCGAGTCGGTCAAGGACTACGCCAAGAATCTGGAGCGCTGGGCCGACGCGATCGTTGCGCGGGTGTTCTCACACAAGGTGCTCGAGGAGATGGCCGAGCATGCGCGAATTCCGGTGGTCAACGCGCTAAGCGACCTCGAACATCCGTGTCAGGCGCTGGCGGATTTGTTCACCATTCAGGAACGGCTGGGAACGCTCGATGGCAAGCGTCTGGCGTATGTGGGTGACGGCAATAATGTGTGCCACTCGCTGATGCTGTGTTCGGCATTGCTGGGGGTGGATATGACGGTGGTTTCGCCGAAGGGTTTTGAGCCTCAGTTTGCGGTGGTTCGTCAGGCGCTCAAGATCGCGGAGAAGACGGGGGCACAGATCGCGATCACGAACAATCTCGACAGTGTCAAGGGGCATCACGCGGTGTATACCGACGCGTGGGTGTCGATGGGACAGTCGCATCAGACGCCATTGCGGAAGGACAGTTTCGAGAACTTTCAGGTGGACGAGGACGTGATGGAGCGTGCGAGCGCAGGAATCGAGGGAGGGGCGCTGTTCATGCACTGCCTGCCGGCGCATCGCGGCGAGGAAGTGGTCGACGCGGTGATCGATGCGGACTATTCGGTGGTGTATGACCAGGCGGAGAATCGGATGCACGTACAGAACGCGCTGATGATGATGCTGCTTGGCGATGTGAACGGCTGACGGCACGCGGGCAGCGTGCAGAGAGTGGAGAGCAAGATGGCAAGGCCGAAGAAAGTGGTGCTGGCGTATTCGGGGGGGCTGGACACCTCGGCGATCGTGCCGTGGCTGGTCGAGAACGTCGGATGCGAGGTGATTGCGTTCGTGGCCGATGTGGGGCAGGGGGTCGACGAACTCGAGGGCGTCGAGGCCAAGGCCAAGGCAAGCGGCGCGAGCGCGTGCTACGTTGCGGACCTGCGCAAGGAGTTCATCGAGGACTATGTGTTCCCGACGCTGATCTCGGGCGCGGTGTATGAGCGGCGGTATCTGCTCGGCACGTCGATGGCCCGGCCGGTGATCGCCAAGGCGCAGGTCGAGTGCGCCCGCGCCGTGGGTGCCGACGCGGTGTCGCACGGGTGCACGGGCAAGGGCAACGATCAGGTGCGCTTCGAGGCGACCTTCGCGGCGCTGGCGCCCGATCTGACCGTCGTCGCACCGTGGCGCGAGTGGACCTTGCGCAGCCGCGAGCAGTTGCTGGCGTATCTGGCCGAGCGCAACATTCCGTGTTCGTCGAGCCTGACCAAGATCTACAGCCGCGACCGGAACCTGTGGCATATCAGCCACGAAGGCGGGGCGATCGAGGACCCGTGGAATGCGCCTCCTGAGGACGCCTGGATGCTGACGGCTTCGCCGGCCGATGCACCCAGCACGCACGAGGATGTTCTGCTGGGGTTTGAAGCGGGCAGGCCGGTGTCGCTCAACGGGAAGAAGCTCGCGGGGCATGATCTGGTCGCGGCGCTCAATACGATCGCGGCCAGGCATGGCGTGGGGCGTGTGGATCTGGTCGAGAACCGTTGCGTGGGCATGAAGTCGCGTGGGCTGTACGAAACACCGGGCGGCACCGTGATCTTCGAGGCGTTGCGCGGGCTTGAAGAGTTGACGCTCGACCGCGAGGCGTTGCATTTCAGGCAGGAACTCGGGCTCAAGTTCGCCAAGCTTGTGTACGACGGGCGGTGGTTCACGACAGTCCGCGAGGCCATCTCGACCTGCTGCGAGAAAATTGCCCAGCGCACGACGGGCGAAGTTGTGGTGCGGCTCTTCAAGGGATCGGCCACGACGGTGCAGCGGCGAAGCCCGTTCAGTCTGTACGCCGAGGACTTTGCGACGTTCGGTGAAGACGAAGTGTACGACCAGAAGCATGCCGAGGGATTCATCCGCCTGCTGACGCTGCCCGAGCGCATCGCGGCACTCAAGGGCTTCAACAAGGGCAAGACGTGCGGCTGCGGCGCCGGATCATGCGGAGGCAAGAAGCAGCCGCACGCCCCGGCTCACGCCTGAACTGCGATCACGACGAACCGGGGATCAATCGCGTTGAATCAGACGAATCAGAATGCGGGCATGTGGGGCGGGCGTTTCGAGGGGGCGGCCGAGGCGCTGTTCCGCGCGATCAACGACTCGCTGCCCGTGGACTGGCGGCTGGTGCAGCAGGACATCCGCGGGTCGATCGCGTGGTCGCGGGCGCTGGCGCGGGCCGGCGTGCTTTGCGAGGCTGAAGCGACAGCGCTCGTGACTGAACTCGAGCGGCTCTCGGCCGAGGCTGCCCAGATTCCCGCTCCGCCGATCGAGTCTGGCGCGGAGGACGTGCATTCGTGGGTCGAGCAGCACCTGACGGCCCGCATCGGCGACATCGGGCGCAAGCTGCATACGGGTCGCAGCCGCAACGACCAGGTCGCGACGGATCTTCGGCTGTGGGCGCTCGACGCTCTTGCCGAGCGCCAGGCCGAGGTGCGCAGCGTGCAGGAGGCTCTGGTGAGCCTCGGCGAGCGCACGGTGGACGTGATCCTGCCTGGCTACACGCATCTTCAGCGGGCTCAGCCTGTTTCCTTGGCGCACTGGTGTCTTGCGTACTTTGAGATGTTCGAGCGTGACATCGCGCGGCTGGGCGAGGCGGCGTCGCGGGCGTCGGTCTCGCCGCTCGGAAGCGGGGCGCTGGCGGGCACAACGTACCCGATCGACCGTGCCCTGATTGCCGCGGAACTCGGCTTTGTGGGCGTTGCTCGCAACAGTCTCGACGCGGTGAGCGATCGCGACTTCGTGCTCGATGCGCTGGCGGCGGCGGCGACGGCGAGCGTGCATCTCTCGCGGCTGGCCGAAGACCTGATCGTGTATGCGAGCCAGGAGTTCGCGTTTGTCGAGCCTGATGACGGCGTGACGAGCGGGTCGTCGCTCATGCCCCAGAAGAAGAACCCTGATGCGCTCGAACTGCTGCGCGGCAAGTGCGGCCCGATCGCGGCGCGGCATGCGGCGCTGCTCATGACGCTCAAGGGTCTGCCGCTGGCGTACAACAAGGATCTGCAGGAAGACAAGCCGCTGCTGTTCGGGGCGATGGATGAGTTGTCGCTCTGCCTGCGGATTGCGGCGCGCGTTCTTGCGGGGCTCAAGGTCAACCGCCAGCGCTGCCGCGAGGCGGCGCGCAAGGGCGGGACTCTGGCGACGGAGCTGGCCGACTATCTCGTGAGCAAGGGAGTGCCGTTCCGCACGGCGCACGATCTGGTGGGGCGGATTGTGCGGCTGAGTCTTGAGCGCGGGCTGGAGCTTGATGAACTGCCGCTTTCAGAGATGCAGGCGGTGAGTCCGCAGATCGGGCCTGACGCGAGCTTGTGGCTAACGCTGGAAGGATCGCTGGCGCGGCGGGCGGCGGCGGGTGGAACGAACGCGGATCGGGTCCGGGAGGCCCTTGCTGCGGCGAGGGAGTTGGTAAAGCCTAACATCAACGGCCAGAGTCCAGGGACGCTCGGCCATCGGAGCAAGTGAATGATCATGGCGAACGATGCAGGGACGCAGGCTCACGCGGCCGAACTGGCCTTTGCTGTCCACGCGGCACCGATTCATGCGGCCAGCGTGTCGAGGCTGATCGGCTACTGGGCCGACCACGGGCTGACGATCCGGCGTGACCTGCGACAGATCGTTACGGCGATCGACGATTTCGTGGTTGCGATTCACGACGAGCGCGTCGTGGGCTGCGGCGCGCTCGAGACGGTTGGCGGCGGCATCGGCGAGATCCGCTCGATCGCGGTCGATGCGGCGGTGGGCAAGGTCGGCGCGGGGCGGGCGGTGATGGAGGCGTTGTTTGCCAAGGCGCACCTGCGCGGCATCGACACGCTGGTGCTGCTGACCAAGATCCCCGACTTCTTCACGCGCTTCGGCTTTGAGGCGATCGAGTTTGACGCGGTGCCGGGCGAGTACGCGGCGCTGATTGCGGCCCAGAGCGGACGGACGTTCGAGGGCAAGACGATCATGCGGCGCGTGCTGGTGCCGCAGGTGCCGGTGGTCCAGGTGGCGCCGGTGATGACGGGTGTCGAGGCGCGGTGAGCAGCTCTTGAGTCCTCGGCCGTGCCTTCGAAACAATGAAGTTCGCGTCGAGCAGAGCACACCCCCGGCTACTCGACCTCATTGGCTACAGCGTCGACGAGAATGAGCAGGTCGTTGAGGGTGGCCACATGGTTGCCGTCGAAGTCCACGGGGCTGACGAGCCAAGCCTCGATGTCACCTTCGTCGATCGCATCATCCTCATTGAGGTCGAAGAGACCCATCCCGGACTTGAGTTGGAAACCGTGGCCATACGACTCTGTTCCGCCGCAGCCGACGCTGCCCTCCCAGCCCTGGGCATAGGTGATGACGGGATCTTCAGCGTAAGGATACACGAGATCAACGGGGATGAACTGATACGCCTTCCAGTTGGAAAAGGTGCCGCTGACCGTGACGACCCGGCCACTGACCGAGTAGGTGTAACTGCTGGTCACATCCGTCCAATAAAGGTCCTCGTTCTCGTCTTCATCGCAGATGCCCGTGGTCGCGGGGTTCGGGGCAGGGTCGCAGCACGGCACCCGCAATGCAAGTTCGTAGACCTTCACGGGCGGGGTCGAACTCGTGTTCCCGTCGCCGTCGGCGACCGGGCCGTAATGCTCGATCGTGACATTGCCCGTGAAGCCGCCGGTGGTGATGACGGTGCCGTGCTTGGGAGAGCTCTCAAAGGCATGGTACATGAACGGCATAAGGCCAATCGCGCCGCCGCCGATTGTGCCGCTGAGCACGCTATAATACGGTGCATCGTAGTCACCTGATTGGGTTGGGCCGAGCGTCATGCTCCCGATCTCGATGTTCCCACTCCACAACTCGTGGTTCGGGTCTGACGTGTTTACTCCGTTGATGATGATTTGTCCTTCCAGACCGTTGGTGCCAAGGACTGTGATCGTGCCAGCCATTTCTCCATCGACGAGCAGCAGTCCACCATCGTCCTGAATGTTCCCAGAGACCAAAACAGAAGATCCGGCGGGCATCGAAGGGAGACGCAGTAGTCCGGTACTTCCTATGTCGGCTGGCAACTCGATCGTCCTGTCGAAGCCGTCGTAAATCCAAATCATGGAATTGATATCGCCGGACCCGATGAAGATTCCGGGGGTCCCGGTGCCGCCAGTGTCAGAAAGTGCAAGCAGGGATCTGGCGTAGACGTTTCCGACGAGCTCCCCGGCGGTGACAAGACGTCGGATGTCACCGAGGACGCTCAGATCCGCGATGAGGTTGTTGCACTGAATCACACCGGCCAGGATCGCATATTGAGTGAAGTGATTCTCTACCGAGCCAATGTCGCCGTGGACAATAAGTGAGTAGAGATGAGACGGCGCTAAGCCTTCGAGAGGAAACCGGATCGGACCGAGCATGTTGCCGTGAATCTCGACCGAAATGACGTTTGTTGATACTCCATCAATGAGATGGGTATCGATGCCCTCGATGAGATCCCCCCTCGATCACCAAGGATCCGATCGCATGAGTATCGATGTACCCGACGTCACCGCCGACATACACCTCCCGCAAGATAAGTTGGCCACCGGTCGTGGTCGCGAAGGTGAGTGTGCCCAGCGACGCCAAGTTGTCCTCATCGCCAAATGGGCCCATCAGATCAAGTGCGACGGTTGGCCCCGATCCACCTGGGTTGTTGATCGTCACGAGCAAGTCACGAATCGCAGGAGAGATCCCGCCCGGGAGGTCATTGACGATGATCGTGACCACTGGATAGCCGGTGTCCGTAATGGAAAGGCTCAGATCCCACACGCCCGTGGAAACCTCTGTGCAGGTCACTCCCATCGAGTCCGCGTCATGCGTGATCGTGAATGGGCACGTTTGCCCGATCGTCAGCCCGCCCGCGAACAGAAGGGCGAGTAGACCTGCCCATACTTTCGAGTGCTTCATGGCGCATTCTCCTGCTGCGTTGTCGTTGGCCGATGAGCCACATCATCGCAATCGGCACCACGCCAGATGGTGCCGGAATCACACTCGCGAGCCTCAATCCATAGGGAGCCCAGATGCCGTGCAACGATACTGTGTCGATCGAGTCAAAGTGGGTTGGCAGCGCCCAACTCGATCCGCGTGTGCCGCGCCCGGTCTGCCCAATGTTCGAGTGTTCCAACCACTCGGCCACACCGCCCGAGCCATCGAGCAGGCCCCAGGGGCTCGTCACGTCTGCGTATGCCCCCACGTCGTAGTACACGCCTGTGTTGCTGTTGGTCTCTCCCGCTCCGGGGGCTCCAGGAATCGAAGCCGTGTCGCTCGAAGTCGGGTACTGCCAGTAGCCGCCTTCGCCGTCGTTTTTCGAGGGATCCCAGTGCATCGCCTTGGTCCACTCGTCGAGCGTCGGGATCCAGAACTTCGCGTCCGGGTTGCGGTGAAGCTGGTCGTTGAATGAGCCGTTGGGGTTGGTTGTGAACGTGGAGGTGTCATACGCCCCGTTCTCGAAGGCCCACTGCTCGCCGACTTTGCCGTTGTGCAGCCAGTTGCAGTAGCGAGCGGCAAAGCGCCAGCCCATGTCGGCGGCATAGTTGGCGGCACCGTCGAACATGCGGTACTGCTGACTGCCCGGGCTGTAGTAGATCCACGCGCTCGTGAACGCCAGATCGCTCACGGGGCCGTCGTAATACGGCTGATAGGCGTTGACAAACTCGAACCACTGGCCCACGGTCAACTCGGTGCGCGACATGCGGTACTTGTAGTTGACCGTGCCGACTCTGAGGCCTTCCGGCGCAAACGGAGGATAGAAACGCCGCCCCTCGTCGATGTTGACGTGTCGATTGCCGGGGTCGCCGATGATGGCGAAGTCGATCCCGTAATCCGGTGTCGGACCAGCCGTTGCGGGCGCGGCCAGCAGCGCGAGCACGCCGATGGCTGCAACCGCGACACGCCCGAACACGCTTCCCCTGCGCCCAAACCTACTGCTCTGTTCAAGCCCCAATCGCATATCCACCTCCCGAATGCCGAACGGAACACTCGTCGAGGTGAAGGTACCTCAAGGCGGGCAATCTGTCATATGAAATGCGGGAATATCTGGCCCACCATCAACTGAGGAATGGAACTGGTTCCGGTGACCGTGATGACCCCGATGTCGGTCGTGGTCGGAGATACCGCGAAGACACGGTAGATGACGGAGTTCGCGGTGGAAATCGTTACATCCGATCCGCTCGTATAGCCCGGCTGACTCGTCAGCCTGTCGGGGTGCCCAGAAACCGCTTGCCATTGAAATGCAACAGAATTCCAGAACTCGACATAGATTCCCTGCACTTGCCCGAACACAGATGTTGAAGACAGCGCAATAAACAGCAGAATCAATGTTCGCGACATGGTATCATTCTCCACTTTCTTGTTTTGTTTTTATGAATGCCGGAGTGACGATCGCCCCTGCCACTCGCAGCCCACTAAAGGCTCGATCATCCGGCCCGAACGACCATTGTGCCAGCACCCCATCCACATTCATCATTGATTCTTCATACTGGCTTTCGCCTGCACGTGCTCCCTCGGCCATGCGCCAACGACTTTCGATGGTCTCTTCCGTCCATTCTCTCGTTCCGTCGCTGACGTCGTAGAGTCCCCACGGCGAGGTCGATTCGTAGGCACCGAGCGGAATGAAATATGGACAATACGGGATGATGTCTTCGCAGCCCTGCACGCCCGCACTTGTATCGCCCGCGCCCGGAAGCCCGGTCAGCGGGAATCGTCCGTCGCGTGTGGGCCACTTGTACCAACGCCTTGCCTGCGGATCGTAATGCGCAGCCTTCAGCCACTCGTCCCACGACGGGATCCAGAAACGGGCGCCCTCGCTGCGGGTCACCTGATCGGTGAAAGTCCGGCCGTCGGGCTCGTAGCCGAACGTGCTCGTGTCATACGCCCCGCTTTCGAGCGATATTGGATCCGAAGATTTATCATTGTGCAGCCAGTTGCAGAACCGTGCCGCGTCGCGCCACGAAATGCCGAAGACCGGCATCATCTCGGCGCTTGGCATGTCGAGCAGCACGTAGCGCACCCCGGGACCGTTGTAGGTGAAATCAATATCAGCGCCCCACCACCCTGGCCGAGCGAACCATCGAAACTCGTCGCCCTGCGGCCCGAAGGTGTTGAGAAACTCCAGCCACTGTGCGGTGGTTACTTCATACTTGCCTATGCGATACACGTACGGCACAGCGCCGCGCCCCACCACCGGCCAGGTCCAGCCGGGCGAGAGCGTCACGGGCGGATTGTCCACATCATCGATGATGATCCACTCAATGCCCGCTCCGGTATCAACAGGCAACCTCGTCGGTTCACCTGCGTGCACACCCGGCAACGCGACGTGCTGGGCGCTGGCTTGGGCACAAGGCATCACGCTTGTCATTCCAACCGCAACAACGATGCTTATCAGCAGGCGAAAGAATGAAATCAATTTCTCCGATCGATCGAAAGTTCAAATCTGACCAAGATTCAGATGCCTGGCTTCAGTGATAGATACTCCGACGAGGCCAGCATCGCCCCTAAGGCCGCAATGCCCCCGCTGCTCAAACCCGAAGCACCCGCCAACGCGGATCTGGCCGCGCTTCGCTCCTTCCGCAATCCACTGCTTCGGCAGCATATTGAACGGGGCTGCAGCCTACCCAGCCATGCCCGCGCCACAGGCGGCGTGGGCATGTCACCCTCCCCGGAAGTGGTGACCGAGTCGCACCTGTCGCAAACGCACTTCGATCTGCGGCGAACGTGTGGCGATTGTGCGGGGTTCCGAGCCGATCTGGTTCGCGTCACGAGGGTTGCGGAGCGGGAGACGGGGCGAGCGAGGCGCGCGAAAACTCTTTTTGCGTCCTCAAAAACTGTTTTTGCGTCCTCAAAAACTGTTTTTGTGTCCTCAAAAACTGTTTTTGTGTCCTCAAAAACTGTTTTTGGCTTCACAAAAACTGTTTTTGATCGATCCACAACAGTTTCGGATCGACTCAAAAGAGTTTCGGATCGACTCAAAAGAGTTTCGGATCGACTCAAAAGAGTTTCAGATCGACTCAAAAGAGTTTCGGATCGACTCAAAAGAGTTTCAGATCGACTCAAAAGAGTTTCGGATCGACTCACAACTCCTTCGGATCGATCAACAACGCCCTCGGCCCGCACCCGGTCCGCACCCGCTCGAACCCGAACAGCAGCGTCCTGATCGGGTCGCCCTCCGGCGGCCCCCGCGGGCGCAGCGCACAGCCCCGCCAGCGCGCCGCCACGATCCGCCCGCGCCCGCGCGCTCTACACCCGGATGCGCGTCCATCCGCCGTGCAGGAACCGCCACGTAAACGCGATCGCGCGGATCACCAGTTCGCCGCAGAGGCCCAGCCACACCCCCGGCAGGCCCAGCTCAAGCGGGCTGGGGTTGGGCACCAGCACCACCGCCTGGCCCGATGGCAGCGTGAACATCAGATCGGCCCCGCAGAGGAGGAACGCCGCGGGCAGACGCACGAAGTACGTCATCAACCAGGTGATCCACATCGTGACGTTGACATCGCCCGCCCCGCGCATGGCTGAGCGCAGCACGATCGCCAGCGCGAACGGAATCTGCACCGCACCGCAGATCTGCAGCAGGATCGGCACTTCGGCCAGGTGCAGCGGCTGGGTCGAGATCAACGCCACGATCGGCCCCGGAATCAGCACGAACGCAAAGCCGAACGCCGTCATGATCGCCAGCGCGATCAGCGTGCAGCGCCAGACCGCCGCCCGCGCCATCGCCGCGCTGCCCGCGCCGAGATACTGCCCGGCCAGCGTCGCCGCCGCAGCCCCCATGGCAAAGCCGGGCAGAAAACTGAACGCCTCGATGCGGATCGCGACGATGTGGATGCCCAGCAGCTCGGCCCCGCCGCCCTGCGCGATCGCCAGCGAGCCCACAAGAATGATGACCAGAAAGTTGCCGATCCACATGCCGCACGTTTCGAGAAAGTTGGGCAGACCCAGCCGCACCAGCCGTCGCATCGTGTGCCAGTGCGGCCGCAGCCAGTGCCGGCGGAGCCTGATCCCCCACTGCCCGCGCAGCGCCATGCCCAGCACCATGATCGAGCCGGCAATGTCGCCCGCCACCGTGCCCAGCGCAATGCCCACCACGCCCATGTCAAAGCCCAGCGGACTCTTGAAGCCATAGATGCTCACGCCGCTGAGCAGCCAGCTGACCGCGATGTTGACCACGTTGCGAAAGATCATCGCATACAGCGGCCCGACCGAATCGCCCGCACCACGCGCACAGGCAATGAGCGTAAAGAGCATGCTCGCGGCCGGCACCCCGCAGGCAATGATGAGAATGTACTGGTCAAACGCAGTCTGCGCCGCGGGCGTCAGACTCAGCAGCCCCGCCACCGGCCGGGCCGCGATCGCAATGAACACGCCCGTGAGGATGCCCGAGATCCACGAGAGCAGAATCGTCTGGCCAAGCACGGCATTGGCCACGCCGCTGCGCCCACGCCCGATCGCGCGGCTGACCAGCGCCGTCGCGCCCACGCCGATCGCCATGATGATCAGACCGATGAACCACATGATGTAACTCGCCGCGCCGATCGCGGTGGTCTCGGCCTCGCCCAGATTGGCCGCCAGCATCGTGTCGGTCAGCCCGACCAGCGAGTTGAGAAACGACTCGACCATGATCGGCCACGACAAGGCCCAGATCGCGCCACCCATCGTCAGCCCGGCCAGACGCCCCGACGTCAGACGGCCATCGGGCGAGAGCGTTGATCGACGCTCGCGCACCCGCAGCGCCCCCACGCCGCCCTCTTCGGACGGATCCACACCCGCAGGGTCGATCGGCGGACGAATGGGGGCCTTGCGAGGCGTCCTGGGCTCTTGATCCTTGGGCGAAGACAACGCGGCGTTCCTTGCGGGCAGGCGGGCCGGGATGGTAGGGACGCTCGCTCGGGCCAAACATCGATCGCCCGGACTTGAGGTTCTTCACGCGACGCGCGGCGCGGGCACCGCTCAGGCCAGCAGTTGATCGAGCAGCTCGGGCACGCCCTTGCCGTGGGTCGCGATGGTCTCGCAGATCGGTCGCGCGCCCGCGATGTCGCGCAGATCGCGCATCAGTTCGTTCTCGCCGGGATGGTCAGCCTTGTTGCAGACAAAGATGTCGGCGATTTCGAGAATGCCCGCCTTGTCCATCTGCACCGCGTCGCCCATGCCGGGCGTCAGAACCACCGCCGTGCGATCGACATGCTCACGCACGCGGACCTCGTTCTGCCCGGCGCCAACGGTCTCGACAAAGAGCGTGTGGTAGGCGTCAGAACCGCTGCCCTGACCGCCGATGAGATCGATGATGTCGTTGAGCGCGCGATAGTCCTCGCCGCTGATGGCCAGACTGCGATAGAACACACGCTCGCCGAGGTTGTTGAAATCGACGCGGAGACGATCGCCGAGGAGCGCGCCGTGCGTGATGGGACTCCTGGGATCGAAAGCGACCACCGCACAGCGGCCAAGCGAAGGATCGGCCTCGGCGCGGCGGGTGTATTCTCCGACCAGTTGCGCCACAAGCGTCGACTTGCCCGCGCCGGGCGAGCCGGTGATGCCGATGACGCGCTGCGGGCGCTTGCGCGGCGCGTTGCCGTAGGGCTTGGCATCGTGCGCCAGACTGATGCGGCGGGCGAGTTGGGCCGTCGGGTGTGCGGGGGCACCCTCGCCGGACAGTTCGGCCACGCGCGGCCGCACGGACGAACGCACCGCCTCGACAATGTCAAGCAGACCTGTGCCGGTGGTGAAACACCTGGCGACGCCAGCCGCGTGAAGGGTCGGGATGTCTTCCTGCGGGAGGATGCCGCCCATGTAAACGGGGATGTCGGGCCTGCCGACAGCGCGGAGCGATTCGACCAGACGCGGGCCGAGCGAGAGATGCGAGTTGGACATCATGCTCGCAGCGATCACATCGCAATCTTCGTCGCGGGCGCTGATGGCCAGCGATTGCGGAGTCTGCCACAGCCCCGAATAGATGACGTGAACGCCCGAATCGCGCAGCGCACGAGCAATGACCTTCACACCGCGATCGTGACCGTCCAGACCCATCTTGCCCAGCAGCACGCGCGGGCGATGCGGAAGATCGGCGCAGCGGTCGAGCTTCTCGAACTGGCTGGTGGCGACGGTGCGTGAATGCGGCATCATGATCCTCGGAGAAAAGTCTGGCGCAAGAACGGGATGGTAGAGCACCACTCGCTCAGACGCCCGCCTCCGGTCCGCGGACCCAGCTTGAACTCAGGACTCAGATGGAGCCGGGACGGGGCCGGTGGCGAGCGGCGCGGGCGGAGACACACCGAGCTCGGTCGAGATCTTGCCGATCATCTCGAGCGCCGAAGCATGGACGGTCGCACGGCTCTTGCGCATCAGCGACCGCCAGATCCACGGGAGGGGCAGAGCCGTGAGCGGCAGGTACCAGAGATACGTGAAAGCATCGAACCCGCCGATCTGAAAGATGGCCCGCTGCGAGAAGGCAAAGTACCAGTCGAACCAGAGTTTGAGCAGGGAGTCGGTGAGTTCGACTCCCGGCCAGACCGTCAGAACGAGCGTGACCGCGAAAATCGTGGGTATCTTTCGGCGCCATCGTGTGTGAAATCTGAGCGTGGTGCGTCCGCCCGCTTCAGTCGCGGCAGCGAGCAGATCGGCATCGAATGGCGTGCCCCAGGCGTCGACGACAAAGAGGCTGTCCGCACGCTCGGCGGTGAACCCGGCCAACCGCCCTTTTCGCGCGGCGCGATCGAGCGCAGTGACGATTTCGTCAGGCGAGTGAGGGACTTCAAGCAGAGGCAGGTCCGTCATGTCCGAAAGCGAGCGGGTGCTCATGCGGAGATTCCTGTTCGAGTTATCGCCATTGTTCATCGGCACGATGTGTGCATCATCATTGTTCATGGCTTGTGAAGACGTTTCCGGGCAGGTGACGTTGCGAATTGTCGGCGAGGACCGTTGCGAAGCCGCAACAGTGTTGCCTCCCGACAACGCCGGGGTCTCCCTCGCCCCGACCGATCCGCGATGGGTCTTTGCGGTGCGCGTTGCGGCAAGCCTGGAAGGCGGACGCGCGGGAGTCTTGACGCCAGCCAAACGCGATCACCTGCTGCGTCTTGCGGATCTGTTCGGGCTTCGGCCGTTCGACGCGAGCCTGATTATCGCCATTGTGCAGGACAGCGTGCGGTGTGGTCGCAAGGCGCTGGGGGTCACGACGGCTGAGCGTCTGTCGTTGGTGCGTCCGGTGCACTCCGGCCGGGCGGACACCCGGAGCGTGTGGATGACGCGCATCGGGCTGTGCCTGATGCTGGGCGCGGTCGGCGCGTTCATGCTCGCGCGACTGGTGCAGTAAGGGCACTCGATTCAGAGTCGATCCTTGACATTGCGCAGGACCGTGCGCTGTGTGAGGCCGTCAACATCCACAACTTCGTCGGCCAGTTCGCGATACTTCGAATCGCGAGCCGCAAGCACGCGATCGACCTCTGTAATCACGTCGTCACCGGTGAGACTCGGTCGGTTGGAGTTGTCGGCCTGCGCGAGGCGCTCTCGAAGCGTTTTGGAAGACGCACGGAGATAGATGACGAGGATCTTGTCCTGTTTCTGAGCAGTCTCAATCAGGTGAAATGCGTCAGGCGCTGTCGGGGTGCCGCCGCCGAGGGCGATGACCTGACCTGGCGTCGCAAGCACCCGTCGAAGGACCTGTGCCTCGGCATTGCGAAATCCGGATTCGCCGTGCTCCTTCCATGCCTCGGCGACACTTGGCGCGCCGAGGTGCCGAGCCGTGTGATCGTCGAGATCAACAAAAGGCTTGCGAAGGGACGCAGCGAGTTCACGTCCGATGGTGGTCTTGCCCGAGCCGCGGAGTCCGATGAGCAGAATGTTGTTCATGGCGGTGAACCTGTAAGCAATGCTTGCGCGATGTGTTACCCTCCGATCCCAAACGGAGCAACGCTGACGGTCGGCTCAGCGACGGTGCCTCGGAGGCGATAGGTGAGCAGCCGATCGGTGATCTGGCCAAAGATGTCTCCTACGCGCCCCAGCGCGCTCTGAAGTCGAGCGAGAGGCCCGGCATTGACTGTCATGTCGAGCGAGCCATCGAAGGCAATGAGGCCCTGCGCGCGAGCGGCGATCAATTCGGTGATGACTTCGGCTTGAGTGACGTTGACACCTTCGGGGCGTAGTGTGAACTTGACATCGGCGCGATGCGTGAGTTCTTTGTCGTCAGCGAGATTGACGTTGCCGACCTGCGAGATCAACTGGAGCAGACCCGGGAGGACGAGCAGTCGTCCTTCGCGCACATGCACCGAGCCTTCCCCTGCCAGCGAAGCAAGGGGATCATCGAGCGAGGTTCGTACGACGCCTGACCCATGAAGTAAGCCAGCGAGTTTGGGAGGCTCGCCGCTGGGTGTTGCGGAGCGCAGGACTTCGAGCAGTTGCAGATCGGTGAGGCTCCACGTCATGTGTGCTGCTCGAGGTTGGCCCACAAGCGCGGTTTCCAGTTGGATCTGCCCGGAGCCTTGGAGCAGGGTCATGACGCCGTCAGGCAAGTTGAGTCGGCCATTCTGCATGTCGAATGAACTCGTGAACGAATTGATGGGCAGACGGTATTCGCCGGAAGCAATGTTGAAATCGCGAAGGTTGAGCGTGCCGCCGAGCCGTGCGTTGAGTGGATCGAGCAGCGGAATCGATCCTTGCGTGGAAACATCAACGCGCCCGGTCGCATCGAACTGACTGATGACGCTCTGAATCTGCGGCGGCAGGGACTGTGTGGTCTGGGCATCGAGTTGGATCTTCCCGGTGCTCGACTGGAGTTCGATGACATAGTCGTTGATGTTGAACGCGCCGCTCAGGTCGAGTTCAAGCCCAGGCAACCTGCCGACGCTCAGCGCAAGGGTGTACCAGCCGGGCTGCTCGCGTGCGGGAGTGATGTCGAGGTCGGCCTCGAAGCCTTCAATGCGCATCTGCGAACCGGAACCGTCGTCATAGATCAGCGTGATCCCGCTCAATCGGATCATTTCGAGAACGAGCACTTCGCTCAGTTGCTGGCTCGGTTCAACCTGGCGTGCCCCATCGCCCGCAGCGGGCCTGACCAGAGGCGAGAGGCCTTTGAAGCCGCCAGATTCGGAGTCGCGCAGCAAGCGAACCGCTCCGCCTTTAACCGCGACTTCGGCGATGCGAATGGGATTACCGACACTCGGTACTTCAGCGAGCGTAATGACAAGGGAGTCAACCTCGAACACATCGATCGAGTCGGTACTGGTCAGTCGCACATTCGAGAGCGTCACGGTGCCGGGATAGCGATAGTCAACCGTCTGAAAATTGAGCGTCGGGACGAGATAGCCATTGATGATGCCGGTGATCTGTCGACCGAGGTAGTCGCGCAGTTCTGCCCCTCGACCGAGCCCGAGAGGTCCGGTTCCACGCGGCGCAAACAGCACATACGCAATCACAGCAACCCCGATCAATGCCAGCGCAACCGTTGCGGCAATCATGGAGCGCGCTCGAAGAGCCATGGATCCTCCGCCAGTTTTAGTCGTCTGACTTGACGCGCGAGATGTACGAGCCATCTTCAGTCGAAACCTTGATCCGTTCGCCTGGTTCGATGAATGGCGGAACGCGGGTCTTGAGACCTGTGTCGCAGGTTGCTTCCTTGAGTTGGTTCGTGACGGTCGCGCCCTTGATGCCTGGCGGCGTGTCCACAACCGTGACTTCAACTGATGCGGGCAGTTCCATCGTGATCGGCACGCCATCACGACAGAGCACCATGGCGGTGGAGTTTGGCACCATGAACAGCAACGAGTCGCCGAGGATGCTCTCGGGAATCGTAAGCTGGTCGAAGGACTCAGTGTCCATGAATGTGGCCCCGTCGTTGTCGCTGAAGAGATACTCCATTTCCCGGCGGTCGAGGATGACGCCCTCGACGTTGTCGGCGGATCCGAATCGCTTTTCGATGATGCCCGCGCCTGCGACGTCGCGCATCTTGGCCTGAATATACGCCGGGCCCTTGCCGGGCTTGACGTGGTCGGTCTTCACAACGACCAACAGGCGTCCGTCGACGCTGACAGCCATTCCGGGGCGAAGATCATTTGCCTTCATTCCTGTTCAATCTCCAAAAGAGTGCGGTCTAGGAACGAGATCGTATGCCGACCGGATCACCTGTTCGCAGCTTGTCCGCACGCCAGGTCAGTAGGATGCTGTTCAGTATGGATCGAGGACGCGGGAGGTTGACGGAGTATCCTCCTATCGACCGCTTGTGGCTCATTGAAGGAGGATTCGAACATGGATGGAACGCTCGATCGCCGGACATTCCTTGGTGTGCTCGGGGCAGCGGGGCTGGCTTTGCCTCTGGCATCGGCAAGGGCATGGGGCAGTATTGCGGATTCGAACCACTTTGCATGGAACACGCTCGTCGAAGGGCGGGCTTGGTCGACTGGCGGCATGAGTTCGGGTGGGAACTGCCTGGTGCTTGCTTCGGACGGCGAGGCACTGCTGGTCGATTCCAAGTTCGTGGGCACATCGCCGGTCTTGCGGGCCGAAGCCGAGGCGCGAGCGGGATGCATGATTTCGATGCTGGTCAACACGCACCACCATGGCGACCACACGGGTGGGAACGTGGGATTCCCGAATGCGGCAATTGTGTCGCACGCAGCTGCCTCGCACAGAGTGGCCAAGCAGATGCAGGCGTATGTGCAGCAGGCTGAGAACGCAGAGCAGACTCTTCGCGCCCTTGGCACAGGCGACGCAATTGACGAGGGAATTGCGCAGATTGGCGAATTGCGTGCGCGGGTGGCCGAGAGAAACGCAGCAGCATTCACCGCCACACGAACGCTCGATCGTTATCCATCAGCAATGAAGGTTGGATCCTTGCGCGTCGAACTGCGTCACTTCGGCCCGGGGCACACCGACAACGATGTGGTGGTCGCGGTTCCTGAGTTGAACATCGTGCACACAGGTGACCTTGTCTTCAGTGGGCTTCATCCATTTTGCGACCAATCGGGCGGCGTGAGCATTCGAGGATGGATCGCAGCGCTTTCTCGCGTTGCCGAAATTTGCAACCCTCGCACTGTGGTTGTGCCAGGGCATGGCGCGATAACCAACCTTGCTGGCGTGGTGCGTCAGAGGGAGTATCTCGAGCAACTGATCGAACATGTTTCGACAGAGATTGATCGCGGGGCGAGCCGTGATGAAGTTATCGCCAAAAGCTGGCCATTCATGAGTGGACTCGAGTTCGAGCAGATTCGCCCGCGAGCCATTGGGGCGGCGTTTGATGAACTGAGTTTGTAACCATGGTCAATGCGCCGCAGACACCGTGCGATAGTCCGCTGTGGTGGGTCGCCGACTTGTCGGGTTCAACCACCCTCCAAACGCCAATCACCCGCCGCGCGGCATGAAGATCGGCGAAGGCTGATTGATCTCGATTCGATCTGTTGCGAGATTCCACGACAGCGAGCGAGCATTGGTCACGCTGCCGGTTGTGAGATCGAGCATGCGGACTGGCTCTCGCTCGGTGCCGGTGGCAAAGATCATCTGCCGAGCACGATCGAAGTGAATCTGGTCCGCCAAAACTTCCCGACCTTCGAATCGGGCATACGCAGTGCCCGACGCGAGCACGGCGGTAATGTCGAACTCCTCAGCTGCGGTTTGAGCAAAAGCGACGACGATACTGCTCGCGGCCAGTTCCGATGATTCATTAGAATTGAGCGGCTTTTGTATCACTCTTGCGTCGCCGGTTAGGGTGGCCTGACCGATCGCACGATCGACTAGCAACTGATCCTGCCAAGTCATGAGCGCACGGCCTCGCTCCCAACCTTCGAGCGCTCCGGCGCGCTGTTCACCATCGGGGCGATGGTCGAGCACCAGCAGCCGACCCTTGCGCGGCACGATCAACTCGTTCCCGCCTTTCTTGACCAGCACTTCCGTACTGAGCAGGTCGAGCAATTCCACGAGTTTGCCCGATTCGTCGTGTTTTCTGATCTCGGCACGAGCGGCGAATCGATCCGAGCCGAGCACGGTTGCAGTATCGAGCGTTTCGCGACCATCGACCTTGATGAGTTCAACCGTGATGTGCTCGCCTTCGGTGACACGGCGTTCGCCGGTCGCCGCGATCGTCTGTTCTACGCGACTGTCGCCGAAGGTCTCGATTCGGCCGGTGCCGCGATCAAAGTGCAGGGCCTCGGTCCAGGCTGCTTCGGTGCGTTCGCCGTCGGCTTCACGATCGAAGCGTCCCGCACCGATCACACGACCTTTCTCACTCTGCTGTTCGAGTTCGATGCGCGGGCCTGCGATGATCGCAGTTTCATAGTCGATGGTTGCCATGCCGCCGTTTTCGCCCAGCAGCACTGCAACCGCGTCAAGCCCGTTTGCTTCGAGACGATCGGCGTGGGCTTCGATGGTGTCGCCGTCGCGGTAGACCACGCCGCGCTCGCCCACCACGTCGCCAACGACAACATCGCCCTTCTCGTCGACACTCAGGTCGGCGGAAAACACATCGGCAAACAGACTCCGCTGGCCCTGGGACAGAAGCACCGCGCCGCTGGCGAAAGCGCCGGTCGGCGACGTGACCCCATCGATCGTGGCCATGGGAACAACAAAGCGACGTGCGGCCAGCGAACTGTCGGTGCCATCCGACGCTGTGGCCTCGTACGCCTCAACCTGGCTTAGGACAGGATTGCCCGAGTCGTCGGCTGCGAACTTCGCGATCAGCATCTCGCCTGCGACGAACTGTTTGCCGTCGATCGCACGGGCCTCGCCTGCGATGTCGGCCTGCTCGATGCGCCCGGTCATGCGCCCGTCCTCGACCGCGAAACGAAAGTCTGCCTGATCGATCCATCGGACTGCCTTTTCGTGACGATTGGGACCGGACGCCACATGGGCCGCGTCGAAAATCTGCCCGGGGCCTACGACGGTCACTTCGCCTGAACCCAGACGGGCGACGATCTTTGAGCCTTCGATCCAGCCTGAGTTCTCATCAGCCAGTCTGACCGCGCCGCCCGGGCCGAGCATCGTGAGTTCTTCACGGGTCATTGCATAGTCGATCGATACCGCGCGCCCCGTTGTCGTGACGTCGTGATAGTGCACCATACCGGTTGAAACGGCTGTGAAGCGCAGCAGCACATCGTCGTTGCGCAGCGGAACCGGATTCGGCTCGACGAGCGGCACCACACGCAGCATGCCGGTCCATCGCAGGACCACCGGCTCCTGCTCGATCAGCGCATCGGCCAGTTGAGCCTCATTGTCAGCCGATTGGTCTTGCGGCTCGAACAATTTCTCGGATGCTTCATCAAGCGACTTTGGCTCAAAAACAAGTCCATCCTGCAGCGCAAGCATGCTCGCAAGCATGTGCGACACAGCATCCGCAGGACGATGCGCCGTCGTCGATGTCCGCGTTCGATCAGGGAGCTTGTGATCGATCAGTCGGGCCCACGCCTCGAGCTTGTCCGCGGTGAGGCGTTTGGTGCCTTGCGAGAGTTCGACTGAATCGCTGAACGTTGCGAGATAATGCGCGATATGCTGCGTCGGTTCGGTGGGCTCGCTTGTCTGATGGGCGACCGCAAGCAGGCCGGGGTGCGACTGATGCGGCGCAGGTGCCTTGGAGGCAATCACGCTGGCGCGATCGTTGCTGCCCGAGGAGCGGCCGATCATCGGCGAGGCTGCCTCCTGCTCCGGTGGTTCGGCCTGGGCACGCGGCGGAGGCGTAAAGACCAGCGATTCTCCCTTGGCCACTTCCAGCACGTCGATGCGCTGCCGCTGCTCGTTGATGCGCGCGGTCAGGTAGCTCCCTGCAAACGCGATGTCGCGTCCGGTGACGACGACGCGACCGGGGGTTTCGATGTGCGAGTATGCCAGATTGAATCGAAGCACATCATCAAAGTTCGCCACCAGCAGCGGCTCGCCATCCAAGGCGCCTTCGGCAAACATCGTGATCTTCGGCGTGCCGATGAGACTGCCCGATTCAGGCCCGGCCTTGCGATCAGGCATGTAAAACCGCCCCTGCTGCGACTCGATGAGGATCGTCTCACCGCTGCGCAGGTACACCCATGCACGCACCTTTTCCAAATGGTACAAGTGCTGCTCCACGACACCAGCCGATTCGACGGGCCTCAACTCTTCGGCTTCGAGTTTGGACGCGATGCGTGACAGATCTTCGCTGTCGGCGAACTGCAGCGACAGCCCGCCGCCCGATTCGGTTCCTCGCAGCGTATCGACGATCGACGGCACATCCAGATCGTCATCATCCAAAGCCTGCTCGTTGATTCCGGTCCAGACCATCCACCCGAGGACTCCGATCGCGACGCCCCCGAGGACCATCGCCACGATCAATCCGAACCTGCTGGCTCCGTCGCGTGCGTGGGTGTGCATCTATAGATGATATCGCGCCCGAAGGCCTGCAAGTTCGCTGCGGGCCTCGAGCAGGTGTTCGACCGCCTCGCGTGCCGCCCCACGGCCACCGGCCGCAGCGGTCACCAGATGGGCGATGGCGCGAATCTCGGGCACTGCGTCGGCTGGCGCGATCGCCACCCCGACGATCCGCATCGCCGGCGCGTCGGGCCAGTCGTCGCCCATGAACGCGACCTGTTCCAGCGCGACGCCTGCCGAGGCCGCGATGCGCTCCACGTCCGCGCCCTTGTCCATTGAACGCTCGATCACATGCGTGATGCCCAGTTCCTGCGCCCGCGCGCTGACTGCGGGCCCGCCGCGCCCGGTCAGGATGCCCACCATATGACCCAGCGTCATCCACGCCTTGATGGCGAATCCGTCGCGGACGTTGTAGCGTTTGAACTCGACGCCATCGGACGAAAGGTTGATCGAGCCATTGGTCAGCACGCCGTCTATGTCGAAGACGATCATCTGCACGCGTGCGGCACGGGCGGCAAACTCTCGCGGGTCGGCACTGGGCATGCTCTAATCCTTGACCAGCCTCAGGGCGATGAGATCCTGCACGTCGAGGAGCCCGATGGGCCTTCCCTCGGCGTCGATCACGGGCGTCTCGTCCTGGCGATGTTCGCGCAGCAACCTCGCCGCGTCGGCCGCGGTCGCGCTCGCGGGCAGACTGCGTGGGCTGCGGGTCATGACCTGGCTGATCGGGCGTTTGAGTTCGTCGGGGCTGCGGAGCACAAGCCTGCGCAGATCGCCGTCGGTGAAGATGCCCGCCAGCGTGCCGTTGTGCTCGACGACCAGCAGCGCGCCTGGCCTTCGCCCGACTTTGGCCGCGGCTTCGAGCGCCGCCGACACGCTCATGTCCGGCGTCACCACCGGCAGATTCAGCCCGACCTTGAAGCGCAGCAGCTCGGTCACGGGGCGCAGCATCCCGCCGAGCAATCCACCCGGGTGGCGCTTGGCGAAGTCTTCGTGCGTGAAGTTGCGACGCCGCGCGACCGCCAGCGCGATCGCGTCTCCGGCGGCCATCGCGGCGGTGGTCGAAGCGGTGGGCGCGATGAACCCGCCCGCTTCGGCCGTGACTCCGACGGCGATGACGACATCGGCCAGTCGCTCAAGGCTCGTCGGCGCCTGGCCCGGCGCGCTGCCGCTGGTGATGGCGATGATCGGGATGCCGTCCTGCCGCAGCGAAGCGGCCAGCGCGACGACTTCATCGGTCTCGCCCGAGTGCGAGAGGCACAGCGCCACGTCGCAGGCTCTGAATCTCCCGAGGTCCCCGTGCGCCGCCTCGGTGGGGTGCACCGCGTGGGCGGGGATGCCAAGGCTCGACAGGGTCGCCGCGATCTTGGCCCCGACCAGCCCGCTCTTGCCCAGCCCGCTGACGAGCACTGTCCCGCCCGAGAGTCCGCAGGTCTCGATGAGGGTGCACGCCCGGCTGAACGCTTCGTCCGCGCGCTCGGCCAAAGCCCCCACCGCCGCGGCCTCTTCGGCCAGGATCGAGCGGATGAAGGCGATTTCGGTCGAAACTTCGGACGCGGGCGCGCGGGGCTGCATGTCCCAAGGGTACACTGCCAGAGCCGCCCGCGCCGCATCGAGCGTGTCGGCCCGAGGATCCCGCGTCATGAGCAGTGCATACCGCGTTCGCCTGAGTGCCTTCGAGGGTCCGCTCGATCTGCTGCTCTATCTGATCCGCAAGGCCGAGGTCGAGATCGCCGAGATCCCCATCGCGACGATCACCGAGCAGTATCTCTCGCACCTGGGCGACCTGGACGATCGCAGCATCGACATCGACACGGCCGGCGAGTTCCTGGTCATGGCCGCCACGCTCATGGAGATCAAGAGCCGTCTCGTCGCCCGGGCCAGCGAGCGCGATGGTGCGGGCGCGGCGTCGGCCCACCGCGACGGCGACTCGCCTGACGCCTTTGACGCGCTCGACGCGGCCGACCCACGCAGCGAACTGGTGCGGCAGTTGCTCGAATACAAGAAGTACCGCGACATGGCCGACGGCCTCGAGGCCCGGCGTGAGGCGTGGTTGAGCCGCTATCCCGCCGCCCCGGCCGCGGCCAGCCGCGAGCATCTGCTGGCGGCGATCGACGATCTCGACGGCCTCGACGCCGACGAACTGGATCTGGGCGAACTGGTCGCCGCGTTCGGCCGCATTGTCGGTTCGGTGAATCTGGCGCGGCTGGGCGAGCACGAGATCATCGCCGACGACACGCCCATCGAGCTGTTCGCGGCCGACATTGTCGATGCGCTGGCGCGGGCGGGCGGCACGCTGAGCCTGACGCGCCTGCTGCTGGGCCGGACGCGATCGGAGATGGTCGGGCTGTTCCTCGGGCTGCTCGACCTTGTGCGTCAGCAGCGCGTCGGTGTGCGGCAGCTCGACGGCGCGGTGTCCGACGGCGACCGCTTCGAGATCGCGCTGCGTGGCGACGGCACCGAGGCCGAGGCCGACGGCGCCGAGGCCCGAACTCCCTTGACTGATGCATGAAAAAAGGGCGACCCGTGTCGCCCCGATTCGTTCCCGTTCCCGATCAACCTCGCCGCGCCCGCTTTGGCGCGGCCGAACCTGCCTTACGGGCAGCCCGCGCTGAAGGCGTTGAGGAACATCTGCACATCGGCGAAGTCGTAGAGGCCGTCGCCGTTGACATCGGCCGCGATGCTGCCCGCCGAGAAGAGGTTGAGGAACAACTGCACGTCGGCGAAGTCGAGCGTGCCGTCGCCGTTGAAGTCGGGCATGCACGGCGGCACCGGCACGACGTCATCGAGCCGCACGACGATCGCGTTGGGTTCATACTCGGCGCTCCAGTGGTACACGTTTCCGCCCGCCGTCGTCGGCGTCACGACGCTGAACGTGCCGTTCACGCCGCCCAAGGCCGTCAGGATCGTGAACGCATCGCCGATCTGCGGGGCGAACAGCGCTGTGTCCGCCGCGATGCTGGCCAGTTCCACGCTGAGCCTGCCGTCGATCAGCGCCGGGCCTCCTGCGACGATGAGCAGGTCATGATCGTTGCCCTGAAGGTAGCCCCCCAGCGTCACAAGCAGCGTGCCGACGTTCGATTGTTCGTAGCGGTGGACCGACGCGGCCCCCGTGCTGCCCGCGACGTTCACGGTCCCGTCGTTGAGTAGACCCACGCTGCCAAGATTGACGCCATCTTCGAGCGTCAGTGTGCCTCCGGTCGCGACGCCGAGCCTGCCGTCACCGGCGAAGAGCGCGCCGGCCTCGACGCGGCTGGTGCCGCCGAAGCGCAGTTCGGCCGAGGCGGGTCCGATGGTGGTGGTCGCGACGCCGGCGGCCGCGCTGCCCGAAAACACGGCGTCGGCGGTGACCAGTGCCCGGCCCGAGCTGACGTTCACATCACCGGTGACGCTCAGCGGCGAGCCTGCGAGCCGTGTGGAGGCGAAGGGGGCGGTGCCGCCGAGGTTGAGCACGCCGTTCATGACCCAGGCGTCGCCGGGCGCGGCGAGGTTGATCGTCAGGCGTGCCGAGAAGCCGCCGCCGATGGTCATCTGCCCGCTGAAGTTGTTGCTCGGGTCGTGATCGATCCGCCCCGCGTTGACCACGAGGTTCGAGCCGATGGTCCACGCGGTCTGTGCGTCGAAGCCGTCCATGTCGAAGGTGGTCGCGTTGATGACCGCGCCTGCCGCGGCGGTGGCGGTGGCGCTGTGCGACTGCGTGGCGAGGCCTGCAAAGGTCGTTGTGCCGCGCCAGGTGGTGGCGTTGTCGAAGTGGATGCCGCCGTCGGCCAGGTTGCCGCCGTAGGTTGTGAAGGTGCCGCCGTTGACGGTGGTCGGCGCGCCGAAGCGCAGGTGCGTCCCCTGATGCAAGGTGGAGGTGGCGGTGGCGGCGATGGTGGTCGGCTGAGCGATGATGAGCGTCGCGTCGGGACGGAAGCGTAAGATGTCGATGTGTCCGCCGAAGGTGAACGTGCCCAGGCCGGTGCCGATGATGGCGGCTTCGCTGGTGCCCACCGAGCCGGGGAAGGCGGTCAGGGTGCTGCCCGCGGCCATGGTCCAGCCCTCGCTGAGCAGCATGTGCAACCGCGCATACGGCCCGAGGCTCAGTTCGCCGCCAAAGGCGTCGGCCAGCCCGACACCCGAGACCGACAGCGACGCCAGCGAGGTGCCGCTGATGAGCAGCTTGCCCGCCTCGGTGGTGCCGTCGAGGTCGTAGCGTCCGTTGCCTTCCTGGAGCAGGAACGAGGCCCCGGGCCCGACGAGCACGAGGCCGTTATTGACCAGCGTCGTGCCCGCGCCGGCTGAGCGCCACTGGCCGGACATGAAGTGCATGTAGGCGCCCGTGCTGAGGGTGGCCTGGGTGTTGGTGCGCAGCGTCGCCTCATCGAGATAGACGCGCGCGCTGTCGCCGTCGAGCGTGAGCACGGGCGACGAGAAATCCGTCCCGGCCACCGCGTCGGTCAGGTACATGCGGCTGCCGGCGCCGATGTATGTGCTGGCGCCGATGGTGGTGGTGTGGCCTTCGTTCTGATAGCCCGCGCCATTGGTGATGATGAGCGAGGCCGCGCTGGCGTTGCCGTTGGCAAAGACGGTCCGGCCGCTCATGCCCGGCATGTTGCCGATGCGCACGATGTCGGCGGCATTGGGCACGCCGGCAGGCGTCCAGTGGACGGGGTTGTGCCATTGGGCGGACCCGCCGATCCACGAGCGATCGACGGCGGCGGCGGTCGCGGCCAGCCCGGCGACCAGGGCCAGCGCCACGGTGGCCCGGGCGGCGGGACTGAGGGGTGTTGCGTTCGTGCGGGGGCGTGCGGGCATGATCGGGTTCCTTGGGGTTTCGGGTGCGGTGCGGTGCGGCTCGTGGCCCGTTGCCTGTTGCCGCACTGTCCTGCTGCCTTACCACGCGGAGAACGCGCCTCCGGTGCGCCATGCGCGAACACACAGATTCGCGGACCGCGCTCGAGCGAACGCGGCTGGCGCGGGTCCGGGAAAAGTTCGCCCAAGGCCGAGAACCGCTCGCGTCGGGGCGGGAGGGGATCGAACGGCACCGCGACATGATCGCGCTGCGCTGGGAAATGATCGATTCGAGGCGACCCATGATCGCGCTGCGGTCAGAAATGATCGATCTGCGCTGAGGAAAGATCGATCTGCGCTGAGGAAAGATCGCGCTGCGCTGAGGAAAGATCGCGCTGCGCTGAGGAAAGATCGATCCGACACGACCAATGATCGATCTGCGCTCGCCGAAGATCGATCTGCGCTGACCAAAAACTCCTGATTCCCGGACGCAGCGCGCGTGTTTTCGGGCGCAGATCGCGCGCCTTCGGCCTCCGCGGCCGCGCCGCGCGGGTTTTTGCGCCGGACGTTGGCACCAGGGAGATGTTCGGAGCAGTCAGTCGCCGCCAGACCAGGGCCGGCGCGACAACTCCAGAGCCGGGTGCCACGACTCGCGGCCGCTCAGGCCGCGCAGTCGTGCCCGCACGCTGCCGACCCCCGACACCACGAGAGTCCCACGAACTCCCCTCATCGCTGCGCGGGGAGAATGAGGAGGAAGAGGAGAAGAAGAAGGCCCGCGAGCGATGGCGCCCGCCTGAGCGCCGTCGCCGGCCGCGCCCGCGCCGCCCGCCCAGTCCGCGCACCCGTCACGAGGCGCTCAACCGCGCGGCCGACAGCCGCAATGGTTCCCTCGAACTTCAGTCGCGCCTGCCCGGTTCCGATGTCTCTCGTACGCACGCCGACTCCGACTTTCGCGGCTGATCGGGACCGTGCGGTTTCATTCAACAGCGCGGGCGCCGCGGCGGCCGCACTCTGCAAAGGACGGTGCAGCATGGCGGTATTACCACAAAGTCGGGCCGAACTGATTCAATGGGTCAACGAACGCATCGCGCTCTGGGCCGCAAACCCGACGAGTATCGGATTGACCAGCGTTCAACTGACCCAGCTGGCATCCATTCTCAACACTGCGATGACCAAGAAAACCACCGCGTTCACGCTCCGCAACCAGTCCGAAGCGGCCACGTTCGACTATCACACCCACGCCGACGCGCTGCACGAACTGGTCGCCATCTTCGTCAAACTCATCAAGACCCACGCCGAGGTCACCAACGACCCGAGCGTCTACTCCAAAGCCCAGATCCCCTTCCCCGCAACCCCCGCACCATTGGGCCCGCCCCCGCAGCCGACCCAGCTCGTCTCGGCCCTGGATGTCTCGGGCAACATCGAGCTGCGCTGGAAATGCACCCGCAAGGGCGGGACGTCGTTCAACATCTTCCGCCGCACCACCACCGCCGGACAGCCCGCGGGCCAATGGTCGCTCATCGGCACCAGCGAGAAGGCCCGCTTCACCGACGAGAACGTCCCCGTCGCCCTGGCCAGCGCCACCTATCGCATCGTGGCCGTCCGCGCGGGCGGCAGCAGCCTGCCCTCGGACGTTTCGACCGTCTTCTTCGGCACCGGCACCGGCCAGGAGAGCGACGAAGACTCGGGCAACACCGGCCTGACCATCGCGGCCTGAACCGGCACAAGCCCGGACGCGACATCTCACCCTCACACGCGACGGGAGCGGGCCACAGGCTCGCTCCCTTTCTTGTGCGCCCGCAGAGGCCCCGGCCAGAGCAGCCCCCGCGCCGCCCCCGCGAGCACCGGACTCGCATGTCCGGCATATCATGCCCCGGCGATGAGCGCGGCTGCCCAAGTTGTGATCGCTGCACCCGACGGCGCGGCCGCCCACCCGTCCGCTGCGCGACCCCGCCCCGCCTGGGCGGGACTGCTGTTCGTGCTGGTGCTGTCGATCGTGAGCTCGATGGTGTGGCTCAGCGAGCCACCGCTCGAGATGCACGAGATCCTGGTCGTCCAGACCGCCAACGAGATGCACACCCGCGGCGACTGGATCGTGCCGCAGTTTGACGATGCGCCGCGCCTCAACAAGCCGCCGCTCAACTACTGGCTCACGTCGATCACCGCCCACGCCCTGGGCCACGAGTTCTTCGGCGCGCTCGACGGCCGCCTGCCGTCGGCCATCGCCGCGGTCGCGCTGGTCATGACCACCGCGGGCCTGGGCACGCTGCTCTTCGGACGCGGCATCGGCCTCGGGGCGGGCGCGATGCTCTCGACCTTCTTCGGCGTCAGTGAGTACGCCCACAGCGCCCGGCCCGAGATGGTGTACGCCGCCGCGAGCTTCGGGGCGTTGACGTGCCTGATCGCGGCGTGGCGGGGCGTGATGCCGCGCGCGATGCCCTGGGCCGCGTGGACGCTCATCGGGCTGGCGACGCTGGCCAAGGGGCCGCATGTGCCCGCGATGATGCTCGCGGGCCTTGCGATCGCGCTCGCGCTCCACCCGACTGGCCGCACGCGCATGCTGGCCATCCTCATGCCCGTGCGCGGCATCGCGCTGGCCGCGGCCATCAGCGTGTGGTGGTGGATCGCCGTCGAGCGGGCCGTCGGGGCCGAGGCCATGAGCCAGTCGCAGCTGCTCGGCTCGCGGTTCATGCTCGGGGCTCGCGCGCTGCTCGACCCGGCGTACCTGTACACCATCTGGCCGTTGCTGCTGCCGTGGGTCGTGCTGTGGCCGGGGCTGGTCGTGATGCTGGTGCGGCCCGGACGCTTCGGCGTTGCGGCCCGCGCGCTGACGATCGTGCTGGCGGCGGGCATCATGATCCTGAGCGTGGGCGACGAGAAGCGCGACCACTACCTGCTGCCCTACCTGCCGCTGGCCGCGGTGCTCATGAGCGCAGCGGCCCGCAGACTCGCGGCCGGGCCGGTGGCCTGCGCGTCGATGAAGTCGCTGCGCATCTGGCAGTGGGCCGTCATCATCGTGCTCTGCGGGGCCGCGCTGGTCATCGCAGCGGCAACCGCGGGCGAGCCGAGGCCCGCCCTGTTCATGCCGACGATCCTCATCTCTGCAACGACCGTCATGGTGCTGGCCGCGCTCTGGTCAACCCGCGCCGGGCTGGCCGGCTTGCGATGCGCGACCGGACTGCTGCCGCTGGTCAGCCGCTCGGCCATCGCGGCCATGCCGCTGCTGCTGGCGATGATCGGCGGGCATGTCTTCAGCGGCCGCAGCCTCGACGAACGCGCCCGAGCAGGCAGCATGATCATCGACCTGCCCGCAGACCAGGTCATCGGCGCGGTCGGCGTCGAGGCGGCGTACTTCGTCTACTACGGCCGCCACTTCGTCCACGAGTACCCTACGCTCGACGAGATGGCCAAGGCTCAGGTCCGGCCCGACTGGGTCATCATGACCGACACGCTGCTGCGCGAGGCCCGCGCCCGCGGCATCGACGCCGCCGAAGTCGATCGCGTCGCCGACTGCCGCTCGAACGTGGACTGGATCCTCGTGCGCTGGAACGAGCCCCCGGCCTGAGCGGGCGCCAGCGCCGACCCGACCCGCAGCACGGCCGCGCCCCCTACGCTGTGCCTGATGCCCCGCGGCCCCAGGTACGACATCCTCGCCCTTGATCTCGACGGCACGCTGCTGGCGCCCGACGGCACCGTCAGCGATCGCAACCGCGCCGCCGTCCGCGCCGCCCGCGCCGCCGGCATCGCCGTCCTGCCCTGCACCGGACGCGGCTTCAACGAGTGCCGCCATGTGCTCGCCGCGATCGAACACACCGGCCCCGTCGCCGTCGCGGGCGGAGCCATGCTCGTCGATGCGGCCAGCGGCACCACCCTCCACCGCTTCGCCATGAACCCGGCCATCGTCGCCCGCGCCACCGACGCCATCGTCACCGCCGGACACGCCGCGCTCGTCCACAAGGATCGCTACGCCGCGGGCTATGACTACCTCGTCGTCAACGGCAATGACGCGCGCCCGCTCGACCCGGTCAGCGTCTGGTGGTTCGAGACGCTGAACATCACGACCCGGTTCGTCGCATCCATCGAACACGACGACCACCCGGAGATGAGCGTGCGCGTGGGCCTCGTGGCCGACGCGGCCGACAGCCTCCGCATGATGATGACCCTGCGCGAGCAGCTCGACCAGACCGCGATCATGCACTCGTTCCAGGCCGTGATCGGCAGCGGCACCGACCGCGACGTGCACGTGCTGGAAGTCTTCGACGCCCGGGCCCACAAGTGGTCGGCCGTCGAATGGTTCATCGCCGACGCGCGCTGGCGCCTGCCCGCCCCAGCCGCCGACAGCGCAAACGCCCCGCGCGTGGCCGCCATCGGCGACCACATCAACGACCTGACCATGCTCCGCGCCGCCGACCTGGGCATCGCGATGGCCAACGCCGATCCCGCCGCACGCGACGCGGCCAATGTCGTCACCCTCTCCAACGCCGACGACGGCGTCGCGCACGCCATCGGACAGATCCTCGAAGGGGCATGGTAAGTTTTCGCAGGAGCGTGCAGCGTGCAGACCGGCAGCCAGATCAAGGCCTTGCTCGAAGCACGCGGGCTGCGGCCGCGCAAGCACCTCGGGCAGAACTTCCTGATCGATCAGAACCTGATCCGCAAACTGATCGAGGCCGCTCGCCCCGGGCCGGGCGACACCGTCCTCGAGGTCGGCCCCGGCACCGGCACCCTCACCGAAGCGCTGCTCGAAACCGGCTGCCGCGTCATCGCGTGCGAACTCGATCGCGACTTGTGCGCGCTGCTGCGCGAACGCCTCGGGACGAACCCCAACTTCTCGCTCATCGAAGGCGACTGCCTCGACAGCAAGCGGGCACTCTCGCCCGAACTGGCCGCTGCCCTGGGCGATGGGCCGTTCTCGCTGGTCGCCAACCTGCCCTACGGCGCCGCCACGCCGCTGCTGCTGATCCTGCTCACACGCGTGCCCGCGTGCAGCGCGATGCACGTGACGATCCAGCGCGAAGTCGCCCAGCGCCTCGCCGCGGCCGCCGGCACCGAGGCCTACGGCTCGATCAGCGTCATCGCCGCCGCGAGCGCAACCGTCGAAACCATCGCTGCGCTGCCGCCCGCGTGCTTCTGGCCAAGACCCGGCGTCGAGAGCGCGATGATCTCGATCCGCCGGACCCGCCCAAAGGACGTCCCGGACGGCCTCGACCTGCCGCGGCTGGCCGACATCTGCCAGACTTTGTTCACCCAGCGGCGCAAATACATCCGCGCGGCCTGCCGCAATCTCGATTTGCCCCTGCCGGCGGGGGTTGACCCCACGCGACGTGTGTGCGAAATGACGCTCGCCAACTTCATTGCGGTGGCACAGGAAGCCGTAATCTGATACGCTGAGGTTGGCATGGGGAGTCATTCGTTGGGCAAGGACGCGGCCGGTCAGCATGACGCGCACAACCCCGAGTTCGCCGATGCGCACGATCTGGCGAGCGAACTGGCGCCCGTCCTGCGGGAGACGTGCAGCGGCTGCCTCGGGCCGATTGCGTGGTTCCGCTCGACCTGGCAGCACGGCGGGGCCGCAACCGGCTACGCCGACTGGACCGACACCGCCGGCCAGACCCGGCAGGTCGTCGTCAAGCTCCCGGTCGGGTTCACCGAGTACTTCTGGACGACCCGGCTCAGCCAGAGCGATACGCCCTGCTCCACGCCGCGCGTCATCGCCAGCGGCGATCACCTGGGAAACTACGACCTGGCGTGGCTCGTCATCGAACGCATCGCAGGCAAGACCTTGGGCAGCGATCTGGCCTCCGAACGTGTGATCTCGCTGCTCCATGCGGCTGCCGATCTGCACCGACGGGCCGGTTCGGTGCGGCAGGTCAGCGATCGCGACACACCAAGCCCGCCAAACTGGGGACAAATCATCGCCAAGGCGCGCGAAGCCGTCGTCGACAACCACATCCCGCACGAATCGCGCTGGACGGACGCCCTCAAGCGCGTCGGACGCCACGTCGAGAGCCTCGTGGCGCAGTGGAGGATGCGGACCATCGACACCTGGTGCCACGGGGATCTGCACCCCGGCAACGCAATGATCAACGATCACGGGCGTCTCGTGCTCATCGACCTCGGCCTCGTGCACGCCGGGCACTGGGTCGAGGACGCGGTCTACCTCGAACGCCAATACTGGGGACATGCCGACTTCCTCCACGGCGTAAAACCCGTTTCGGCCATGGCAAAGATCCGCCGGGACCTGGGATTGGACCTCGGGGAGGAGTATTCCCGCGTCGCCGACCTGCGGCGGCTGCTCATGGCGGCCTGCGTGCCAGCGTTCTTGGGGCGGGAAGGCACACCGGCCTATGTTGAGGCCGCCCTGGGCATCGTCGAGAGACTTTCGGCCTCAATCCTGCGTTGACCGGGGGAATCGGCTATCCTTGGGAACACCTCGTCGCACCGGGAGTCTGGTCTGATCAGATCGCCCGATGCCCGATGATTCGTCAGCCCGATGTGGGGGTCGATCGACCCGGAAGGAAACGCCATGGACCAACTCGACAAGTTGCAGCAGACCATTGCCGCGATCCGCGAGGATTACAACAAGGCCAAGGGTGGGAACAAGGCTGCGGGTACCCGCGTGCGTAAGGCCATGCAGGACGTCAAAGCCTTGGCTCAGGTCATCCGGGCCGAGATGCTCGAAAACCGCACCGAAGGCTGAGTGGCGCGTATGTCGATCATGTCTGAACAGGCCATGAATAGTGCGGTCCGGTTCGGACCTTTCTCGACTGTGGTGCAGTCCAAACTGCTCTTCGCGCTGGACCATGTCGATCCGAACGCGTGCGCTGCCGACTCCGACGCCATTTCACGCGTCAATCCCCATCGTCACGAGATGTCGCTGCTCGATCGCGTCGTGTGGCACTCTGCGGATTTCACGCTCGGTGTGGGGATCAAGCACCTCCGTCACGATGAGTTCTGGGTGAGAGGGCACTTTCCAAGCCGGGCGATGTACCCCGGCGTGCTGATGATCGAAAGCGCCGCCCAGCTCGCCTGCTTTCTTTACAACTCCAGACAGGACAAGCCGAAATTGGCCGCGTTTCTCCGGCTTGATGACGCCGCATTCCGCCACAGCGTCGAGCCGGGACAGACACTGATCCTCCTGACCAAGGAGGTCAAGTACAGCCCCCGACGGTTCGTCACCCGCACGCAGGGAATCGTCGAAGGCGAGATCGCGTTTGACGCACAGATCACTGGCATGTCGCTGGGCGACGCGCCCGACATGTGAGCCTCATATCTCCTGGCCACACATGTCGCGCAGGCTCCGGCACGATCCCCTATGATCCAACGATGATTCCTACACACGCCATTCGATGCCTCGTGCTCGCCCTTGTGTGCATCATCGGATTCGAAGCCTCGGCACAAATCGACGAGTTCGGTCTCGATCAGAACGAGTGGGCTCGAACAGGCTCCGTGCCCATCGACCCAGAAGTTGCCGAGGCCCGTCGCCTGCTCGCGCTCGATCAGCCCGCCGCTGCTCTGGCCTTGCTCAACACCTGGATCGACATCAACAAGTACACCAGTCACCCAGACCTGCCCGAAGCCTATCTGCTCCGCGGCGATGCCAAACTCGCCAAGAACGACGAGTACGAAGCCCTCTACGACTACGAAGTCGTCATCAAGCAATTCTACGGGTCCGACGCCTTCCCAAAAGCTGTCGAACGCGAGTTCGAAATCGGTGTACGCTACATCAACGGCCTGCGCAGGTACTGGCTGCGACTTTTTCGTGTGCAGCGGGCAACATCGCTCGGCGAGGAACTGCTTATTCGCGTGCAGGAACGCATGCCGCAGAGTCAACTTGCCGAAATTGCCGCACTCGAACTTGCAGATCACTACTACAAGCAGCGCGATATGCGCATGGCCGCAGAAATGTACGGCATCTTTGTCGAAAACTATCCCCAGAGCGAACACCGCGTCTACGCAGGACTGCGACAGATCTTTTCCAACATCGCTTCCTTCAAAGGCCCTCGCTACGACCGCAGCGGCCTGATCGAGAGTCAGGTCCTTATCGAGCGATTTCAGGCCCGCTACCCCGCCGATGCCGAACAAGCGGGCATCACCGTGCAGTTGCAGACCTGGATCGATGAATCCGCAGCAAACCACCTTCTCGACACGGCCGTGTGGTATCTCAAGCGTCGCGATGAAGCGTCTGCACGATTCGTGCTCCGCCGCGTGATCCGCGATCACCCGGGCTCGACCGCCGCTTCCCAAGCCGCCGAAATCATGCTCAAACGCAACTGGCTCGAAACCGCTTCACCCGAACGCAGCACCGACACCGACGCGGAGGCCACGGGCGATGCCGAGCAGTAAGTCCGTCTCCATCGCGTTGGCACTCGCACTGTGCACCCTCGGGGGGTGCAGCGCCGACCCCAGTAAAGGGTATAGCTGGACTTCGACGTACAGCCACGACATCGCATCCGTATCGGTCCCCATATTCAAGAACGAAACTTTCGCCACCGGCCTCGAGACACAGTTGACCGACAGCATCATCAAGGAAATCCAACGCACCACTCCCTGGGTCGTCACTCCAGATCGATCAGCAGACACCACCATCCTCGGCACAATCACAAATGTCGAGTTCAGCCGACTAACCGCAACCCCCGGAACCGGGTTGGTCCTCGAACAGGTGGTCTCCATCGAAATCGACTTCGACTGGATCGACAATCGGACAGGCACACCCCGCGTATCGCGGGAACGTATGAGAGCAGCCACCATATTCGTCCCGACTCGCACGACCGGAGAACGTGCCGAGACGGGGCAGCGCGACGCTGTGGCAGAGTTGTCTCGCGCCCTCGTTGCCGAACTTCGCTCGAACTGGTGAACCCCAAAACCGTATAACAAGGCCGAGGGCGTTGCTACAGCCCGGTCGATTCGATGCGTACGAAAGCCTAGCGTAGGGTACCGTTTGCTACACACCTGCATTCGGTCGAAGCGGAACCGATGCGTTGACCGAATGAACGAATGAACAATGATGAGGCACAGAAAAAAGATCCGTAATGACACGAGGTTGAAGCTTGATATGGCCGGGGGCGAGCCCAGCAAGGGAGGCGACGGCCCGGTCCAATCGGGCGGTAACGGTCCCAAAGACCCCAAGGCCCCCACCACCGCCACAGGTCCCAGCCGAAACGGACTGTTCGGGTTCATCACGGTCATTCTCCTGATCGTGATGCTCGTGATGTTTTTCAGCCAGTCGCAGAGCGGAAACCGCATTTCAATTCAGGAACTGGTCGCCCATATCGAAAGTGGGGATCTGGTTCCCAACACGCAGATCATCGTGCGTGATGACGCCATCATTGCCGAGATCAATCAGCCTGAGAGTCGTACCAGTCGCCAGACCGTGACTGTCGCGATGAACTCTGCGACCAAGGAACTGACGGTTGGCAAACTTGATGAAGCCCTTCTCAAGAAAAATCTGACATACATCTCCAAGCCTCAGTCTGCAATGCTCCAACTGCTGCTGTTCTTTGGCCCGATTCTGCTCATCATGATCGTAATCTGGGTGCTGATCAGTCGCGGCTTGCGCGGGGCCGCCAGCGGAGGCGGGATGCTGGGCAACTTCGGCAAGAGTCGCCACCAGAGACTCACGAAGGAAATGACCGGCGTCACGTTCAAGGACGTCGCCGGTATCGACGAAGCCAAGGATGAAGTCCGCGAGATCATCGAGTTCCTGAAGAATCCGAAGAAGTTCACGCGACTTGGTGGGCGCATCCCGCGCGGCGTGCTGCTCATCGGCGACCCCGGGTGCGGAAAGACCTTGCTTGCCAAGGCCATCGCTGGCGAAGCCGACGTTCCGTTCTTCACGATTTCTGGTTCAGACTTTGTCGAGATGTTCGTCGGCGTGGGTGCGAGCCGCGTCCGTGACCTGTTCAAGCAAGCAAAGGACTCTGCACCGTGCATCATCTTCCTCGACGAGATCGACGCCGTTGGTCGTCGGCGCGGCGGAGGCTTCAGTTCGGGTGGCAATGACGAACGCGAGCAGACGCTCAATGCGATTCTCGTCGAGATGGATGGGTTCAGTTCGAGCGATGGCGTCATCGTAATCGCAGCAACCAACCGAGGCGATGTACTTGACCCTGCACTCACACGCCCAGGCCGCTTCGATCGGCAGATCACCGTGCCCCTGCCCGATCTCAAAGGTCGCCTCGAAATTCTGACGGTGCACGCCAAGAAAGTCAAGATGGGTCCGGACGTGGACCTCGAGCGTGTCGCACGCGGTACCCCGATGTTCAGTGGCGCAGATCTGGCCGCGATCATTAACGAATCGGCAATCGCCGCGACAATGCAGAACAAGGATTTCATCGAGCACGAAGATCTCGAAGAAGCTCGCGACAAGGTAAAGTTCGGTCGTTCGGCCCGCAGCCGCATGCGCGACCGCGAGGAAAACCGCGCGACCGCATATCACGAAGCGGGCCACGCTGTGCTCCAGGCACTGCTCTCCGATGCTGATCCACTGCATAAGGTGACGATCATCCCGCGCGGACAATCGCTGGGGGCAACATTCAGCCTGCCCGAGAAAGACCGCCTCGGCTATTCAAAGCGCTGGCTTCTGGCGACTCAGCGAGTCATGTGTGGCGGGCGCATCGCAGAAGAGAAAGCCACCGGCGATGTCACAAGCGGTGCTTCGCAGGATATCGCGCAAGTGACGCAACTGGCACGAACCATGGTGCTCGACTGGGGCATGTCCGATCGTCTTGGATTCGTGCGGTACGCGCCGCTCGACTCGCGCGAGATGTTCCTGCCCGAGCGCGACTACTCCGACGACACCGCCAAGGCCATCGACCAGGAAGTTCGCAAACTGATCGACGAAGCGTACGAGGAAGCACGGCGACTGATCGAGACTAACTGGGACAAGGTTGTCGCCGTCGCCGAATCGCTGCTCAAGCACGAAACGCTTTCGTCTGATGAAGTGGAAAGGCTCATGCGGGGCGAGCGGCTCAACAAGCCGAGCGTGGTCGAACTTCTGGAGGCCGAGCAGAAGCGAAAAGCAGCCTTGACCACGCCAAAGCCGGAGACTCCCAGCGACGATGGAGAGCCGGATTTCCCACTCGTCCCTTCGCCGGCGTAATCGTGCATGGCTCCTGACGAGCACAAGACAGAAATCGCTGGCATGGACTCGCACATCGACGCGGTCGAGGCAGAGATTGGCTTGTACTCCGATCCTGTGGTGTACGACATATTGCACGCGCCGGGCACTGCCGACGAGTCCGCGGGGCTCCTGATCGCGGAGCGTTTCGGGCGCATCCCCGCAGACACTCGCCGCTGCTGGCTCGAACCTGCGTGCGGGAGTGGTCGCTTGCTCAGGCTTGCTCGCTCTCGCGGGATCGACACCATCGGCTTCGACATCAATCAGGCAATGATCGAGTATGCTTCAGCTCGTGCCAGACGCACGCGCGCGAACGCCGACGAGAAGTACTTCACGGCGTCGATGACAGACTTTTCTTCGCAAGTTGGCCGCCCAATCACTTTCGCATTCAACCTCATCAACACGATTCGCCACCTTGGATCCGATGAGGCAATGTTCGCCCACTTCGATGAAATCAGTCGCGTTCTCGCGCCGGGAAGCGTGTACTGCGTCGGCGTTTCGCTCTCGCAGTATCAACTCGAACAGCCGAGCGAGGATGTCTGGCAGGCCACCCGCGGGGAATGCAGCGTCAGGCAGGTCGTGCAGTATCTCCCGCCGAAAAAAGGCCGCGTTGAGCAAGTCATCAGTCATCTCACGATCGATCGCCCCGGCAGCGAGGAAGCACGAACCAGCACCTACACGCTGCGCACGTATTCTCGCGAGGAATGGCTCGATCTGATCGCACGCAGTTGCATGGAGGTCGTCGAAGTCCTCAGTCCGTGGGGAGAAGTCATGCCGCAGCTCGACTTTGGTTACATGCTCTTCGTGCTCCAGCCGAAACGGTCAGTCGATCAGTGTTGACTGGTTGAGCCGGGTTCCATCTTCTGGAATTGTGAGGCTCGTGGCGACGCGCGAGCCGACAAGAGTTGCTGCACCATTGGGCAGCACAAATGTTCGACGAACTGATCGTCCCGGTGCGAGATGAGCAACCGAAGCAGCCTCGCGCGGATATCCAGGAGCCTGCGACGACACTCGAAACGAGATCTGCTCAGGCCCCGTATTGAGCACATCCACATCGATAAAGACATGAGGTCCGCCCGGATCGGGGCCATAGCGATACGATGTCTGCATGCGCAGTTCCGGCACGCCGATCTCAAACTCGCGTGCAATGCGGATGAGGCCGTACTCCTGTTCGGTCGTAAGCTCAAAGTCGAAGATGAACTGACGCACGCCTGATTCCTCAAACGGACTGAAGGAAATCGTGATCGGCAGATGCACTTCCTCGAACGCGTTAAGACTGAACGGAATCACACGCGGCAGAATGCGCCATGTGCGATCGATCGTGCCCTCTGGAGAGCTGTATCCGCCCGGCTCAATGACGTACAACTCGCCACGGATCGGTACGCCCCACGGATTGCGCAAAAGGAGCGCGTGTTCATGCTCCGTGTTTCGCGCGCTGATCAGTGGCGGATCGAGGCGAAGACTGCTCAGGAATCGCACAAGATTCGAATCCACTCCTTCAATGAAGATCGGAGAGGACGTGACAGCAACCCGGTGAAATACAAGTCCCGTATCGGTGGGCTCGACCGGCTCGAGCGTACTGCTGTTGCCGAAGATATCGACGATACGCATTTCCCCGCGTCCGAGCAGGAGTTCGATGACGCCCGAGCCGCTCGTGTATGGGTCTGCCCAGACTGCCAGTGCTGAGCCTCGGTCATTTGGCGCGCCGTTGCGTGGTGCAAGAAGCACCGCACGAATGCCATCTGCAATATGAATATCCGTTGAACCCGAACGGTCGGCCAGTTGCTCGATAAGATTGCGCCACACCGCGAGTTCGGCACGCGGCATAAGTCGTGGCCTGCGATGTGTGCTCCAATGCCACGGCTCGATGATCGCCAGTCCACCGCCGCGCCGATCGGGTGAGTCGGGTCGAGGTCCGAGCGCTGCCCAAGCTTCGATTGCACGCCGAGCGAAGTTGTCGGCTGCAAAACGTGCACTGACGAGATCGGTGTCGAGACAATCGAGCACGATCTGCATCGCTCGCTCTTCGCTGGCTGTGGATTGTCCGCGCATCCAGTATACTCCGAGGTCGGCCAACCCAGACTCCGGCACACCGCTCGCGACAAGCAGCGTTTTCCGTCGCTGGTCATCGAGATCGCCAGCCCGTTCAGCAACATCCGCAGGCCATGGAATCGAGAGTTCAGACTCGGGAACTAACCTGCGAAACTCCGCCTCGATTTTCTTGAGAATCGCAGCCAGATCAGGGCGTGCGACCGCCTGCTCACTGCCAATCGCCCCGATCTGCCATTGATGTACAAACGGACCAAGGCGATCAAGGACGGGCTCCATCGCGACTCCCCATGTAGCGATGGGCTGAGCAAACATAGAGATGACCGCGTCGGAGTCCAGTTGGAGCGATTCGGCCATGCGCGGCGGCAGACGATCAATCGCGAGTGTCACCTGCAGCCACTTGTCGCGTAGCGTTCGAACTGTTGCCAGCAACTGGTCAAGGTGCGTGCCAGACTCGCCTTCAACTGTGCCTGGCCATGCGGGCAGAGTGATCGATCCGTTGCCGCTCTTAACTGCGACATCGCCCACACGCTCGAATGTCTTTGCATCAGCGTGAAGCACCGCAATCGAAAACCGGGCACGGTCTGAACTTCCACCACCGCCCAGATGCGATCGAATGGGCTGCCCGGATTCGTGGCTGAGTCCTTCCACGATGGTGCTCGGCCCGAGGATCCAGACAAGATCCAGTGAGTCCGTGCCCACAATCCGCTGATCGCGATCGACCACCTCGACCACAACGCGATACCACCCGAGCGATGTGATTGCGGGCTCCCACGAGCGAGCACTGCGCCCGGACTCAAACCCGAACTCAACGTGATCGACGAGCAACCCGTCGGCGTCATGCACACGAGTACGAATCGAGAGCTCATCCCCGGTCAGATCGCGCAGTTCAACATCAATGCTGGGGCGCTTGGGGTACACCACGACCTGACTGGTCGAGTTCGATGCCAGTTCGATGCGCGGCATCTGGATGACCATGATGTCGTCGAACCACGCTGCACCCGCGACATCCTGAAACGTGACGAGCTCAGCAAAGTTGAATGTCAGCTTCTGGTAGTGTTCGGATTGGAGCACCTGAAGCTCGAGTTGCAAGTAGGCAGCGTCGCGCCCGATAACGATCAGATCGACCAACGCCCATTGGCCGTCGGTAGAAACCAACGGCGTGCGCACTTCGGTGGACTCTAGCACATTCCCGTCCTGATTCAGCAGGCGAGCCGTGATGCAGGCGCGCGCATGCTGCAGATTCTCAGTACGAATCCAACCCGTCACCCTGTAGTCAGCTCCCGGCATGACGCTCATCGCACCAGGCTTGAGAAGCAGACTGGCGCTCCCCCCTCGAACCGGAAGCTTGACCGATGCGGAACCCGAACGAGCGACGGTCTTGTCAAACTCCCCCCCGTTCCAAATTGGAAACCCTGGGCGAATTCGTGGGACAAGCGGATCATGCTGGGCACGAACCCAGTTGAGGGGAATCGGTAGCGGATTGTCTGGTTCTTCAAAGTCAAACATGCGAACGACGCGCTCGGCGGATCGCGGGCGCTGCACAGCTTCTGTCTGAACAATCTGCGCAGCGAGTGAGGGCGCAAGAATTGCGCTCATTGCCAGTCCAAGGAAACTATGAACCTGATTCATCGGTGGGAATATCGGCGAGCCGACAAAGGTAAGTACAGAGACCATGCCGACGTAAATGCCTCGTGATCGGAAGTTGCGCAATGAACACAGAGGCGAGTCCACAGGAAACCATGCGATCGAACACCGAACTGGGTTACGTTGTTCCTCCGGGTGCCCCTCATGTTCCTCTGAAGCAGGAACCCCCGAAGGGTTCGGCTGAGGACGAGGCCCGGCTGTTCTATGAACGCATGAATTTGCGGCGGACGGTGCGGACATTCAGCAATGAGCCTGTGGATCGCGAAGTCATCGAATGGTGCATTCGGGCTGCGGGAACAGCCCCGAGTGGCGCGAACAAGCAACCTTGGCAGTTTGTCGCGGTGTCGGACCCAGCCATCAAGCGCCGTATACGACTGGGTGCGGAAGAAGAGGAACGGAAGTTTTATGAATCACGTGCATCGGAGCGATGGCTCGAAGATCTGAAGCAGCTTGGGACCGATGCCGACAAACGATTTTTGGAAATCGCACCGTGGGTAGTTGTGATCTTTGCACTCAAACACTCTAGTGATGGCGGACAGGTTTATTACGCGCATGAGTCGGTGGGAGTTGCGACGGGTCTATTTATAGCGGCTTGCCATCACGCGGGCCTTGCGACACTGACACACACGCCGAGCCCGATGGGGTTCTTGAAAGAGATCCTCGATCGGCCATCGAACGAGAAGCCCTACCTGCTCATGCCGGTTGGATACCCGACAACGGATTGCGTGGTGCCAGCGATTTCCCGCAAACCGCTGGAAGAGATCAGCACATTCATGTGAGCCTTCGTCTCGCGTCACATGCGTTCGACCGTGGGCAAACCGAGCACATCAAGGCCGTCAGCCAGAACGGATGCGACAATCGAGCAGAGCCGCAAGCGTGAAGCCTGCAACTGCACAGAATCAGCCCGGAGCACCGGGCAGCGATCGAAAAACGCGCTGTACGCCGAGGCAAGATCAAAGAGATAGGCGCAGAGTCGATGCGGTTCGAGAGCATCGGCTGACGCTTGGACGACTTTCGGATAGCGCAAGAGCTCGAGCGCGAGCGTCTTCTCTTCAGGCTCAGAAATTACGATGACTGCCCCGGGGTCGAGAGCGATATTCTGCTCAAACGCCTTGCGAAAGATGCTGCGCACACGCACGAGCGCATACAGGAGGTACGGCCCGGTGTTGCCCTCGAATGCCAACATGCGATCGTAGTTGAACGTGTAATCCTTGACGCGATCATTCGAGAGGTCGGCGTATTTGATGGCTGCGATGCCGACAGCCTCGGCGACAGTGGTCTGCTCGACGGGCGAAAGATCGCGGCTCCGCTCACGGACCGCGGCAGTCGCTCGCTCGATCGCTTCATCGAGCAGATCAGACAAGCGCACGTTTTCGCCAGAGCGCGTCTTGAATGGCGCACCGTCGTCGCCGAGTATCGTGCCGAAGGCTGCGTGCTGCAGGTGAGCGGGCTCGGCCCGATCGGGCAGCTGGGCGTATCCCGCGCGAACTGCCGCACCGAACACCTGCTTAAAGTGCAGGGACTGACGGATATCGACACAGTACACAACCAGATCGGCCTTGAGTTGCTGCACACGCCGACGAATGGCAGCGATATCGGTGGTCGCGTACAAAAACCCGCCGTCGCTCTTACGAATAATGCAAGGTTCTCCAATGCCTTCGACGCGCACGATCACCGCGCCGTCGGAAACTTCGGCAACCTTACGGTTCAGCAGGTCATCGACAATTGGGGCAAGTTCATCGGCATAGGAAGACTCGCCAGCCGAGTGTTCGAGTGTGATGCGCGTATGAAGGCGTACACACGCACGCATGCATTCCTGCATGGTGATGTCGTAGATCTTTTGCCACATCGCGCGAACTCGTGGGTCGCCGGATTGCAAGGCTACAAGTGTGCGCTTCGCACTGGCAAGGTTTTCGTCCGCCTCGGTGTTGATGGCATCAAGTTCCGCGAGGAGTTTGGCGTTCGCGCCGTGGCGTGCAACAAAGGCACTGGCTCTGTGCTCTCCGCGGCAGGCGGCCTGGGCTGCCTTGTACCATGTATCGAGATCGGTCAGTGTGAACTGCTGGTTCGCTTCGAGCGTGCGGAGCAGGCGGTCGGTCACCATGGCTATGGGAAGCCCCCAATCGCCAACATGATTCTGGCGCATGACGTGGTGCCCAAGACGTTCAAAGAGTCGTGCGATGGTGTCGCCGATGACGGTCGAGCGAATGTGCCCCACATGCATCTGCTTGGCGAGGTTGACGCCACAGACATCAACAACAACCGTGATTGGCGGTTGCACGGGTTCAAGGCCGAGCGATGCCCGCTCGAAGTGTGTCAGCAGATCGGCCAGCGTGCTCGACCTGAGGCGGATGTTGATGAATCCTGGTCCTGCAATTGAGGCTTCGGTGAGCGGCTCGGCGATATCGGCAACATCCAGATGCTCGATCAATTTCATAGCGATCTGTCGAGGATTCGCACCTATTTTCTTGGCCAATGGCATAGCTGCATTGGATTGAAAATCGCCAAACTGAGGCTGGCGTGAGGCGCTGATGAGCGGCTCAGCCGCGCCCGCTAGTTCGGGAAAGGCTTGGCGGAGGGCATGGGTGAAACGCTCGGTCAGAATCGCGAGAGGGTCGAATGTTGCCATAAACCGAGTGTAGGACGATCAGTAGGCGGCCCTGATCTATGATTCGCCTTTAAGTCGGCCTAAATGACGTCGAGTGAGGCTTTGTCAATGGCAGATTCGCAGCACATGGTGATTCGCATCTCGCGCAGCAATCTGGGCGAGGCGTTGACGCTGCGTGTTCATCCCGATGGCACAGTGGAAACCCCCGCGGGGTCGCGTCTGGCCATGGGCGAGACATGGAGTGCGGACGGCGTTGAGCTGCGTGTTGGAGCGGATCTCTCGGAGCGCGGCGGGCCTTGGTCGGGGCCAGAGCTGCTCATCATGCAAAGCGAGCGCGATCGGACGAGTCGCATGCGGTGCCCGTTGCCGAACGCCGCCGGCGCGACGCTGATGCTGGGTCGAAGTCGCCGGGCGTGCGATATCGTGGTGTCCGATGAGCATGTCTCGCGGGTGCACCTGAAATTGCAAGTCGGCGAAACCGGGCACACGATTGAGGATATGGAAAGCAAATGGGGAACCTTGATCAATGGCAAACGTCTGATCGGGCGTCATAATCTGACGCATGGCGATGAGATTCGGATTGGAACCTCGCTGCTTAAGTACTTGCTGAACTGGGACGGAGGCCAACCAGAACCAATGCCGGAAACAGCGTTGACATGGGCGGGTGGTGCCGAGCCGCAAGTGGCCAGCCGCGTGGCGACGAGAGACAGGATGGAGAAACTGCCAAGTCGGGCGAGTGATCGCATGCCGAACGTTCTGCCGCCGATGGTGCGAGAGAGCGTGCCGCCTCTCTGGATTGGCGTTGGTATCGGGCTGATCATCGCGTTGATAGGAATGATCATGTACACGGTGGTCACGCTGCTCTGGCCGACGGCTTGAGTGCCAGCGGGTTGAGATGTGCCTCAATTTGCAGTTGGCCGATTGTGCTGCCAAGCGTGCGACTCAGGGGCGTGGTTCGGGAATGGGCTTTCCGTGCGGATCAAGCAGCGAAGGCATCAGTGGCAATGCCGATTCATCGAGCGGAATGTGCTCAAGTTTCTCGGCAACATCGTGCACATGATCGGGGCGCAGGCCAGCCCTGTCGACGAGATAGGCTTCCCAAAGGCGGTGCTTGCGCACGATGCTCGCGCCTTCGTGCAGCCCTGCTTCGGTCAGGGCGATTCCGCTTGACATCTTGACGGCGAGCCCACTGCGTTCGAGCTCGACGATAAGCGAATCAAGCTGGTCCGGACTATAACGCCATCTTTCTGCTGCAACCGCGAGCGACGAAGTGCGATGGCCCGACTCGTGCTCGCGATACAGAGACGCCAGCAGATCATCGCGGCGAACTCTCGCAGCGAGCCGGTGCGTGTGCAACGCACGAGCGATCAACCCGCGCGAAGGCGAGAACACCATAGCGAGCACGAGAAGTACGCCGAGCATGGATGTCATCATTCCGGATGCGCTGAGATCCACCGGTGCTCCAAGTGCCATCGGCACGAAGACAGCTGTGGCATAGCCACCGAGACTCGCAAGCACCGCGATCAGAGCACTGACTCCAATCTGCGGCGCGAGGCGTTCTGTGAGCAGTCGTGCTGTCGCTGCAGGTCCTATCAGCATCGCAATTACGAGAATCGAACCCACAGCCTCGAACGCGGCGACCGTTGTAGCTGCAACGAGGAGCATCAGCAGGACATGCATGAGGCCTGGAGAAATGCCCTGCGCGGATGCGAGTTGAGGGTCGAACGCAGCGATGCGCAGTTCCTTGTACATGACGAGGATAAAGCACACCACGACTGCCAGCGTTACTGTAAGCACATGAACTTGCCTCGGAAGCAGCCAGACTACACCAGTGTCGAGCAGGTCGCTCCACGACATGGTTGAAGCCCAGTTGAGCGATTGAAGCTGGCCGTGCAGAACACAATCCGCATCGAGATCGACTCGATCGGCGGCGACCTGATGCATGAGAAGGACTCCGAGCGCGAACATGACGGAGAACGCAACACCCATCGCCGCACCCGATTCGACGCGACCAGCCCTCCTGATGAGTTCAACGAGGAGAACCGTGACCAACCCGGCAATCAGCGCGCCTATGAAAACTGGAATCGGTGCGCGCGACGATGTCAGGAGAAATGCCACGACGATACCCGGGAGGACTGAGTGCGAAATCGCGTCACCCATGAGGCTCAGCCGGCGAAGCACAAGAAAATTGCCCAGCAGGCCGCAACTTAATGCCGCCAGGAGACCCGCCAGAATCGGCACGAGATCAATAGAAACAAAGTCGCTCATGCCGAGCCCTCGATCGCTGCAAGATCGGATTCGAGTCGCTCGATCATGTCGCTTGAGAGTATGTGCTCGACCTGATCGACAGACCAATCGACATGCGATGGAGCAACATCAGCAAAAGTGATGAGGTACTGCTCCCAGAGGCGATGATTGCGAGCGACGCGGAGACCGCGTTCAAGCCCGCGCGATGTCAACGTCAAACCACTCGGCTGACGCTTCGCCAGACCGGCGAGACACAGATACACCCCGATAAGTCGGCCGGATAAGCCTGAACTTGCCGGGGAAACCGCGTGGTTGCTTGCCATGGATTCAAGTGCGTGATCGGCAGCAAATCGCGTGGCCTGTCGCACACGACGTAGGAACGCGGGCACTATGCCACGTGATGGTGCCATAAGGAGCGACAGAATAAAAAGCACGCCGGCTGTGAGCACAATGATGGCTCCTGCCGGACTGCGTGGGACTGCTGCAGAGATGGCCGCGCCCACGTACCCGCTCAAACCACCGATGCAGCCCGCAAGTAAGACCATGACGCCGATGGAGTTTGTCCAGAGTCTTGCAGCTGCAGCCGGGATGATGAGCATTGCGACGATGAGGATGATGCCCACGGCCTGGAGCCCAGAGACGGTGACGAGCACGACCAACGCCATGAGCATCAGGTCGATGCGACGCACAGGCCAACCTGTCACAGCAGCAAAGGGCTCATTGAAGCACAGAAGCGTGAATTCCTTGAAGAGCAGCAGGCACACGATGACAACTGACAAGAGCACAATCGCCATAGTAATCGCATCAGGTTGAGTCATTGCAGCGGTCTGGCCATAAATCAAATGGCTGAGGCCACCGGCAGGCGTGCTGGCAATGCGCGTTGCCAGATCGAGCAGCACAATGCCGACGCCGAAAAAAACACTGAGCACCATGCCGATGGCGACGTCATCGCGCAAGCGCGTTCTTCGTACGATCTGTTGTACACACCAAACGCCAAGAACACCGCTGATGGCTGCACCGACGAGCAGCAGCGCCACTGCGCGCGCGGGACCGCCCAAAGCGTCGGCGATCAGAAACGCGAGACAGATGCCTGGCAGTGTCGCGTGCCCAAGTGCGTCGGCCATCAGTGTGCGGTTGCGCAACATCGCAAAACTGCCAACTAGTCCTGCTGCCACACCGAGCATTCCCGCAGAAAACATGACGTACGAAGCGTTGTGGGCTCGACCGAGAAAGACCAGATGCACTTCGCGAATCGGAAGTATGAGTTGGTCTGCAAGTTCGGCCAATGCTTCAAGCATCAGTCCACCCCGCTGCTGCGAGCGACTGCTTCACTGGCCTGACTCAGCAGGGTCAGGCGTCCGCCATAGGTTCGGTGAAGGTTGGTAGATGTCATGGTGTTTGACACTGGTCCAGCAGCCACCACGCGCATATTCAGAAGAATGCAGTGTTCGAAGTACTCGTTGACCGTCTGGATGTCGTGGTGCACGCAGATGACCGTCTTGCCCGTTGCTCGCAAATCTCGCAAGACCTCGATGATCGCACGCTCTGTAGCAGCGTCAACGCCCGCGAAGGGTTCATCCATGAAATAGAGATCCGCTTCCTGCGCCAGTGCCCTTGCGAGAAAGACACGCTGCTGCTGCCCGCCGGAGAGTTGGCTGATTTGCCTTCCCGCAAGGTCAGCCAGACCCACTCGATCAAGGCACGACGTAGCAAATATCTTGTGTGCCCTCGAGACGGGACGAAGCCAGCCAATCTTTCGATATCTTCCCATGCAAACCACATCAAGAACCGACACTGGAAAATCCCAATCCACGCTCTCGCGTTGCGGCATATAACCGATTCGTGATCGCGCGTCACGAAGAGACTGCCCCCAGAAGGCCACTTCACCCGTGGCGCGAGGAACGAGACCCAGACATGCCTTGATAAATGTGCTCTTGCCGGCACCGTTCGGTCCAACAATAGCGATGAGCGACGCGGGCGGCGCGTCATAGTCCACATCCCACAGCACAGGCTTGCGATGGTATGAAACCGTCATGGCGTGAACAGTGAGTGGGCTTGCAGCAGAATGCTCCGGACGAGCGATGACCCGCGCGATTGCCACATCGGGCACTGCCTGTGATCTTGCACCATTCGATGCGCTCTTGGTACTCATGGCGTCGCAACCAATCTGCCGTTAGCACCGCCCGGTGGAACCACGCCTCCAAGCGCTCGAGCTATCGTCGAGACATTGTGATCGATCATGCCGACGTAGGTACCCTCGTAAGTGCCACGCCGACCCATCGCGTCTGAAAATAGCTCTCCACCGATACGGACAGACTTGCCGCGTGCCCGAACCCCGGCGACCAAGGCCTCAACATTGCGTTCAGCGACGGTGGACTCAACAAACACGGCTCCGACATCACGCTCCACGATCATGCGCACCAGCGACTCGATGTGGCGTACCCCTGCTTCGGAGTCGGTGGAAATGCCTTGAATACCGACAACTTCAAACCCATAACGACGTCCAAAGTAGCCGAATGCGTCGTGCGCAGAAACCAAAATTCGTGCTGACTCTGGTACCGACGCAAGCACGCGCTCGGCGTAGTCGTGCACATGCTGAATCTGCGCCATTACTTCGGCTGCGTTCACGCGATACACCTCGGCCCCGCCCGGATCGAACGCAATCAAGGCATCGCGCACGACCTCAACTGCTTTCATCCAAGCCAAGGGATCCATCCAGACATGCGGATCGGCGTGCCCATCGTAGCCATCAGGCTCGATGAGTTCGCTTTCGTCAATCAACTCCGTCACAGCATGAACCGGTTTCCCACTCGACGCGACGCGAACCAGAGTGTCGGTCATCTTCCCTTCGAGCAGAAGCCCATTGTAAAAGACAATTTCCGCGTTCATGAGCGCAGCAATATCACTTCGCGTTGGCCTGAAAAGATGAGGATCAGTGCCGGGAGACACCAAGCCTTGAACGTGAGCCCGATCCCCGGCGACGCGCTCGACTATGTCCGTGATCATTCCAATCGTGGTCACGACACGATATCGGCTGCCTGCGGCATCGCGCTCTGGCTCTGGACTGCGATTGCTGCACGCTGTGAACAGCACAAGAACCGCCATCCCCAACAGGGCCACAAAGCGCCGAGAATGCACAAACCGCGACAATGCGGAACTGATCATCACCTTGCTCCACAACGGGCGAGATGCGCCGCTGTTCAAACTTCTCTAAAGTGTAGCCCTGGCTACATTACACGGTTGAAGTGTATCATGTGACTCCGGGCTCGTCAAGAGGATGGCTTGCTCGCATCGGCGATGACAGCGAACCGGTCCAAAGTCTTGCGACTGACGTGGTGTTCGATTCCCTCAGCGTCAATCGCAGCGGTTCGTTCGTCTATGCCGATCGCAATCAGGAACCGGTACACGATGTCATGCCTTCGCCGCGACTCTCGGGCGAGTTTTTGTCCCGCAGCCGTCAGTTCGATCGGGCGATAGGGCTCGGTCGTAACCAGGCCGACACTTTCGAGACGCACGATAATCCGCGTTACAGTCACATGGCTCACACCAAATCTCGATGCCAGATCGACTACGCGACACTTGCCCTGTTGCTCGATGACTTCAGCAATGGCTTCGACATAGTCTTCGGCCGTTTCATTCGAATGGTCCGCGCGCGTCTTTCGCATCGCAACCTTGTCAGTGACTCGTTTCATCGCAGTGTTCCCTGATCTCTCGTACGCGAAGCGCTTCACTCGAACAGCGACGACGCTGCGTGAGCATCATCTGACTCAGTCCTCGGCCTTCTCGCCTTCAGGAGCCATCTTGACCAGTCGGGGATCGAATCTCGCTATCGGTCGCACGAGATCGTGCTGGAGCGAAAGAACGCGTCGAATGTCTTTGTACACATGCGGATTCTCGTCGATACCAGCCGAGACGAGCGTGACACGGCGCTGGGCGAGCATCGGTTTGACCGCGTCCCAGTTGAACGACCGCTTCGCTTCGGTGCGCGACATCACACGTCCAGCGCCGTGCGATGCGGACCCGAGCGAGCCCGGCCCGTTCATTCCCACAACTACGAACGCCGGGTCAGCCATGGTGCCGGGAATGATGCCCAACACGCCATCGCCCGCGGGGGTTGCACCTTTGCGATGAACAATGACTCGCTCAGTCGAGCCGTTGAAGTTGTGTTCCTCTTGCCATGCGAAGTTGTGGTGGTTTTCGACGCCCATGAGCGTTTCTGCGCCGAGGTGCCGCGCGATGTGAGCATGGATACAGGCGTGATTTGCAGCTGCGTAATCACCCATGAGCTGCATCGCTTTCCAGTACTCCATTCCCGCGTGCGAGTCGAGATCGAGCCACGCGAGTTGACGATACTGTGGGTCAAGTCTCGCGTGCTGCTCCATCGCGAGGCGAGAGTAATGATCGCAAACCGCAGCCCCGCACCCGCGCGAACCGGAATGGGACAGGAGCGCTAGGTACTGGCCTGCTGGCAGCGGAAGTTCATACGTATCCTCCGCGATCGAAAGGATGCCAAACTCGACGAAGTGATTACCAGAACCGGAAGTGCCGAGTTGGGCGTGTGCCTTGGGCTTGAGACGCAAAGTGACCGGCGAAACGGCCCAATCAACATCAAGGACCGCGTGCTCACGTCTGGGGGCTCGATCGGAACGCGATCCAAACTCCGCCCCGACGCCGAAGCGAGTCTCGGATTCGATCGCGCATGTTAATCGTTCACGGCCCGAATCGGTCTCGAGCATCGACGGAGGAAGATCGAAGACCGAGAGCTTTACTCGACATGCGATGTCTACCCCCACCGCGTACGGAATGACCGCGTTGCGGGTCGCGAGCACGCCTCCGATCGGAAGTCCGTAACCGACATGAGCATCGGGCATGAGCGCCCCCGCGGCCGCTATGGGCAACTCGCACGCGCGAGCAATCTGGTCGAATGCCGCACGAGCGAAGTCTTCCCCGACTTTGCCCCAGAGCCGCAACGGAGCCTCTACGGACCGCGCATACTGATCCGGATGGGAGATAAGCGCCGCCGCAACAGTGCCCCAGACTGAATCATCCGCCATCGCAGCGGGATCACTGATGAGACGAACCAGCGACTGACTCGCCTGATCGCGGCCAAGGCGGTGCTGCTGACACACAGCAATCGCAGCTGCTATCGCCTCTGGTGAGGTAAGCCCCAGATTGACCAGCTCACGCTTCTTCATGGCAGCAGATCGTAGGAACTGCCCCGAGGAGACAATGCTGACGTGAGGCTGCGCAACGATCGCGCGGGAACAAACCAGCACGCTGGTGCTTCGCGTCAGTTGTCCAACGCGTCGGCTGTGCCACCGATCATCACGTCGCCTCGCACCTGCACCTGTGGCATGGCACCAGCCCCGGATGATGCGCCAAAGGCTTCTGCCGCCTGCGATGCTTCGGCGAGCATGCGCTCCTCGCTCGCAGCATCCAGACTCGAGACTTCAACCAAAGGTCGCACGCGAATGTCCTGATAGCGCCGGAACCCCGTACCTGCGGGGATCAGGTGCCCGAGCAGCACATTCTCTTTGAGGCCGATGAGTTCATCCTCGGCCCCTCGCAGTGACGCCTCGGTCAGAACCTTCGTCGTCTCTTGGAATGACGCACCCGAGAGGAACGAATCGCTCTGAAGCGAAGCCTTGGTGATGCCGAGCAACAACGTCCGGCCGGTCGCGGGGCGTGCACGCTTGGCCTTGGCGGGCTCCTTCCCTTCAGCCTCAGCACGAGCGTTGGCCTCGCGAATAACTGACTTCTCGACCAGTTCCCCAACTTTGAGGTCCGTTCCGCCCGACTCAGAGATGCGCACCATGTTTGCAATGCGTGCGTTGTGCTGCTTGAAATTGTACTTGTCGATCACCTCGTGCGGCAGCAACTCCGTATCACCAGGGCTTTCGACACGCAACTTGCGCAACATCTGACTCACGATGAGTTCGATGTGCTTGTCGTTGATGGTCACACCCTGCGCGCGATACACATTCTGCACCTCGTCGAGCATGTACGCCCACAACGCCTCCTCGCCCTTGATGCGAAGGATATCGTGTGGCACAAGCGGACCTTCGGTCAGCGGGTCACCAGCCTGCGCATAGTCGCCCGTATGCACCATCAGCTGCTTGTCGGAAGGAACGTGATGGTCCTTTTCGATGCCTGCGTCTGATACCACGCGAATCGTCATCTTGCCCTTGCGCTTGTCGGCATGGATCTCGACGCGCCCGGAGATTTCGGACATTGTCGCCGGGTCCTTCGGCTTGCGAGCCTCAAAGATTTCCGTTACGCGAGGCAGACCACCGACGATGTCCTGCGAACCAGCAGCGCCACGCGGCTGACGGGCAAGCATCTGCCCCGCTTTGACCTTCTGCCCATCTTGAACCTCGATACGGGCCTTCGCGGGCAGATAGTGAAAGTCAAGAATGTTGCCGGATTCGTCAACGACGTTGATCTGCGGGTGCAGATCGCCCTTGTGCTCGATGACGACGAGCGCCTTCTGGCCACGACCCGCATCCTCTTCGCGGACCGTCTGCCCGAGTTCGATATCGATGTACTGCACAATACCAGGCTTCTCGGCCAAAGTCGGGCTCCGGTGAGGGTCCCACTTGACCAACAGCGTTCCCCGCTTGACCGTCTCGCCGGACTTGACGTAGATATACCCGCCGTACGGCACCTTGAACTTATCGAGTTCGCGGCCCTTGTCATCGAGAATGACAACCTCGCCGCTCCGCTTGAGCGAAACGTAGACGTCGTTCCCGTCGTCGTCTTTGCTTGGAACCTCGCCGCAGTCGCGGGCCTCGACGATACCGGCACTGGTGGCCTTGGCTTCGCTCTCCGCGATCGTGCGTGTGCCGATGCCGCCCGTATGGAAGGTACGCATCGTCAACTGCGTGCCCGGCTCACCGATTGACTGGGCCGCAATGATCCCGATGGCCATACCCTCTTCGACCAGCTTGCTCGTCGACATGTCCATGCCGTAGTCGAGTACCGAGCAGCCGAATCGGCTGTCGCTCGTCAGCGGGCTGCGCACCATGACGCTGTCGATGCCGAGGTCTTCGATGGCGTCGGCGATCTCGGGCGTAATCATTTCATTCGCACGAACGATGATCACATCCGTAACAGGATTCATGATGTTAAACACACTGATACGACCGATGATCTGGTCGCGCAGCGGAATGTCGACCTGCTCGCCCTTGTACGTGGCACGCTTCAGAATGCCGCGCCGCGAGCCGCAGTCATGCTCCCCGACGATCACGGACTGCGCAATATCGCACAGCTTGCGTGTGAGGTAGCCAGAGTCCGCAGTCTTGAGTGCCGTGTCCGCCAAGCCCTTTCGCGCGCCGTGCGTCGAGCTGAAATACTCGAGCACGTTCAGCCCTTCGCGGAAGTTCGCGCGAATGGGCGTTTCGATGATTTCGCCCGAGGGCTTGGCCATCAGACCACGCATGCCCGCCAACTGCTGCATCTGACTCACGTTACCACGAGCACCCGAATCGCTCATCAGATACACGGGGTTCAGGTAAGGCAAGCCTTCCTTGTTCTCGATCGACGCGTACGAATCGTCCGGATGCCGCCGATCGTTCTTGAGTGTTTCGATCAGGCGCTGCGTCAACTGCTCGCGGCAATGGCTCCAGATGTCGAGCAACTGGTTGTAACGCTCGCGGTCCGTGATCACGCCGATCTCGTAACTCTTCTCGACGCGGTCGGCGAGTTTCTGTGAATCGGCAAGCAGCTTCGACTTCTCTTCCGGAATGCGCAAGTCCGTCACGCCGAAACTCAGGCCAGCGGTTGTCGACTGCTTGAACCCGACAGCCTTCATGTCGTCAAGCAGATCGATCGTCGCGGGCTTGCCGCTGTACTGGTAGGTGTCGTCGATGACGCGGGCACAGCCCTTTTTGCCAAGAGCGCAGTTGTAGTACGGCATTCCCGGCGCGAGAATATCCGCAAACAACACACGACCGACCGTCGTGATGATACGGCCGTGCTCGGGGATCGACTCCACCGGGCCGCGCTGGCTGTTGACCACCGACTGGAACCCGTCAACCCGGACACTAATCTGGTCATGCAGGTTGATGATCCCGCGGTCGTAAGCCAGAATCGCTTCGGTGCGGTCCTTGAACCGCGGAATGTCCTTCTCGCTCTTTCGATCCTCATTGTTCATGGTGGTAATGAAGTACACCCCCATGACAATGTCCTGCGAGGCTGAGATGATCGGGCTGCCATTGGCCGGGCTGAAAATGTTGTTCGTGCTGAGCATGAGCACGTGAGCCTCAGCCTGCGCCTCGACCGAAAGAGGCAGATGGACAGCCATCTGGTCACCGTCAAAGTCAGCATTGAATCCGCCGCACACGAGCGGGTGCAGACGAATGGCATTGCCTTCAACAAGCACCGGTTCAAACGCCTGAATACCCATGCGGTGAAGCGTCGGTGCGCGGTTCAGAAGCACTGGATGCTGGAAGATGACCTCTTCGAGAATGTCCCAGACTTCCGGATCTCGCCTCTCGAGCATGCGCTTGGCGCTCTTGATCGTGTCTGCGAATCCGTGCTCTTTCAGCTTCCGAATGATGAACGGCTGGTAGAGTTCGAGCGCGATCTTCTTCGGAAGGCCGCACTGCCACAGCTTCAGTTCCGGACCAACCACGATCACCGAACGAGCAGAATAGTCCACTCGCTTGCCGAGCAGGTTCTCGCGGAAGCGGCCCTGCTTGCCCTTGATCATGTCGGTAAGCGACTTAAGTGGGCGATTGCTCGATCCAAGCACCGGGCGACGGCAGCGGTTGTTGTCAAAGAGCGCATCGACCGCCTGCTGAAGCATCCGCTTCTCATTGCGAATGATCACTTCGGGCGCGTTCAGGTCCATCAACTTCTTGAGGCGGTTGTTGCGATTGATGATGCGGCGATAGAGATCGTTCAGGTCGCTCGTCGCAAAGTTGCCGCTCTCAAGCAGCACGAGCGGACGCAGATCCGGCGGAATCACCGGAATCACATCCATCACCAGCCACGCTGGGTCGTTCGCACTTCCTCGCACCTGTTCGACCAGCTTGAGGCGTTTAGCGAGATCTTTTGTCTTTTGCTTGCTGCGTGTCTCGCGGAGTTCTTTGCGAATTTGCTCGGCCTCTGTAGCCAGGTCCAGACGTTCGATCAGATCGCGGATCGCGTCAGCACCCATCAGGCCCCTGAACGCATTCCCAAACTTCTCCACAGCAACGCGATACTCATCCTCGGTGAGCACTTGCTTGTACTTGAGTTCCGTATCGCCCGGATCGACGACAACGTAGTCCTGGTAATAGATGATCTTCTCGAGATCACTGGTCTTCATGGCGAGCAATGTGCCCAGGCGACTGGGCATGCTCTTGAAAAACCAGATGTGAACGATCGGGGCCGCGAGATTGATGTGCCCCATGCGCTTGCGGCGTACGCGCGAGTGTGTAACTTTCACCCCGCAGCGATCGCAGATAATGCCCTTGTATTTCGTGCCTCGGAATTTTCCGCACGCACACTCGTAGTCGCGCTCGGGCCCGAAGATGCGCTCGCAGAACAGACCGTCCTTCTCAGGGCGGTAAGTACGATAGTTAATGGTCTCCGGCTTTTTGACCTCGCCGTAAGACCATGCACGGATGTCGTTGGGCGACGCCAAGGTCACCTTCACCGCCGAGAAGTCGTTCACACGCTCGTATACGCTGTCAGTCATCTCGCTTGATCTCCTGTGCGAGAGTCACCTTCTGAATGTCCCAACATCACGATGAAAACTCAGGCTACCTACGCCCGTCCGCTACAGCAGGCTTGCGCCTTCGAGTCGCTTCTTTTCCATCGTGATGTTCATGCCAAGACCCTTGAGTTCATTGCACAGCACGTCAAACGCAACGGGCATTCCCGCTTCAAGACGGTTGTTGCCCTTGACCATGCTCTCGTAGATCTTGGTGCGTCCCTCAACATCGTCGCTCTTGACCGTGAGCAGTTCCTGAAGGATGTACGCCGCTCCATAGGCTTCGAGCGCCCACACTTCCATTTCGCCGAATCGCTGTCCGCCGGTGCGTGCCTTACCACCGAGGGGCTGCTGCGTGATGAGGCTGTATGGCCCGGTCGCGCGGGCGTGGATCTTGTCGTCAACCAGGTGGTGCAGTTTGAGGACGTACATGTATCCAACAGTCGTGCGTTGATGGAATGCCTCGCCCGTTCGACCGTCGAACAACTGGATCTTTCCGCCAAACGGCATCTTCGCAAGGAGTTCACGCGTGCCGGCAGGTTCGCCGGTGCGCTCAATCTCCGCGAGGCGCGACTCGACATGTTCATTGGCCTCGCGAACCGCGGCATGAATCTCGTCCTCCGTCGCGCCGTCGAACACCGGTGTCACAGCCTGGAACCCCAGCACCTGAGCCGCCCACCCGAGGTGAGTCTCAAGAATCTGTCCAACGTTCATGCGGCTCGGCACCCCCAGCGGATTGAGCATCACATCGACCGGCGTGCCATCTTCCATGAACGGCATGTCTTCTTCCGGAACAATGCGGGCGATCACGCCCTTGTTGCCGTGACGCCCGGCGAACTTGTCCCCCACCGAAAGCTGGCGCTTGGATGCCAGGTAGACCTTGACCATCTCCAGCACGCCATTGGGCAGTTCGTCGCCTCGCTTCATGTGCGCAACTTTGCGTTGTTTTTCAGTCTCGATGGCAAGAATTCGAGGCCAGAACTGCTTGTGAATGACCTCCGCCTGCTCGCGCGTTTCTTTGCTGCCCTTGGCCCACTTCACATCAAAAGTCTGAATCTGCTCCAGAATAACCTCTGGAATATCCGATGCACCAACCTTCTGCCGCGTCATCGGGTCGATCATCTCTGTGCCGATCACGTCATTGATCGACTGCGTCATCTGACGGAACAGCGAGATCCCCTGAAGGTCCATCTCACGCTCATACGCCTCGATGTCCTTCTTGAGCTGCTTCTTCTGCGCGTCGGACATGTGGACCCGACGGCTGAACTTCTTCGCGCCAATCACAATGCCTTCAACCCCGGCGGGGACTTCGAGCGAGTCGTTCTTCACGTCCTCACCGGCGCGGCCGAAGATCGCGTGCAGCAGTTTCTCTTCCGGGGTCAGTTCCGTCTTGCTCTTGGGACTGACCTTGCCGACAAGGATGTCGCCGGGACCGACACGTGCGCCGAGTCGAATGATGCCATTGTCGTCGAGGTTGCGCAGCACCTTCTCCGAAACGTTCGGAATGTCTCGCGTGAACTCCTCCCGACCAAGCTTGGTATCGCGAATCTCGACATCGAACGCGTCGATGTGAATCGATGTGAACGTGTCGTCCTTGAGCAGACGTTCGCTCATCACGATCGCGTCTTCAAAGTTGTACCCGTCGAACGTGTTGAACGCGACAAGCACGCTCTTGCCGATTGCCAGCTCGCCATGGTGGGTTGAGGCGCCGTCCGCAATGACCTGCCCCGCCACAACCTTCTGCCCGATTTTGACGACCGGCTTCTGGTTCTGGCACGTGCGCTCATTAAGCCCCACAAACTTGCGCAGCACATATTCGTCGGCATTGTCGATGATCACTCGTTCGGCATCGACAAATGTCACCACCCCGGATCGCTTGGCCTTGACAACCATGCCCGAGTTTCGCCCAATGTCCTGTTCAAGGCCGGTTGCGATGAGTGGAGGCTCGATACGCACCAGAGGCACCGCCTGCCTCTGCATGTTCGAACCCATCAGCGCCCGGTTCGCGTCGTCGTGTTCAAGGAACGGAATCAGACCGGCCGAAATACCCACGATCTGCTTAGGCGAAATATCTACATAGTTCACCAGAGTTGAATCGACTTCCGTCAACTCGCCGTCGACGCGGGCAAGCACAGCCCCTTCCTTGAGTTTGCCATCCAGAGTCAATGAGTCGGCAGGCGCAAGCACCGCACGCAATTCCTCATCTGCACGCAGTTGAACAAGGTTGCCTGTCGCCTTGCCCTTCTTGACCTCGCGATACGGTGTCAGCAGGAACCCGTATTCGTCAACGCCTGCAAAGATGCCCAGCGAACAGATCAGACCGATATTCGTGCCTTCGGGAGTCTCGATCGGACACACGCGGCCGTAGTGCGAAATGTGAACGTCGCGCACTTCAAAGCCCGCACGTTTGCGGTTCAAGCCGCCCGGCCCGAGCGCCGACAGCCGCCGCTCATGCACCAGCGATGAAAGCGGATTGGTCTGATCGACCACCTGGCTCAGTTCGCTGCGACCGAAGAAAAAGTCGATCGCGCTCGAAATGCTCTTCGAGTTCACCAGGTCTGCGATCTTGGTCACTTCTTCCGGATCCTTGACGCTCATACGCTCCTGCACCGTACGGCGCAGTTTCAGGAATCCCTTGCGCAACTCGTCGACTGCAAGTTCATCGAGCGTGCGCAGACGGCGATTACCAAGGTGATCGATGTCGTCGACCTGTGCGATTGCTCGGCCGGTCTCCGGGTCCTGTCGACTCGAACGCAAGTCCAAGAGATACTGCACAACACGCAGGAAGTCCTCGCTGCGAAGGAACATTTCCTCTTCAGGCACATTGAGCCCGAACTTGCGGTTGATGCGGAACCGCCCGACCCGCCCAAGGCGGTAACGGTTGTCGTCGTAAAACTTCTCGTCGAACAACTGCTTGGCTTTTTCGATCTGCGGCGGATTGCCCGGGCGCAGTTTTGTGTACACGCGAAGCAGGGCCTTTTCAAACTCCGAATTGGCATCGAACTGGTCGAGTTTCTCTTCTGCGATCGTGTTGAGAATCAGCGTGTCCGAAGGATTCTGAACCACGCGGACTTTCTTAAGCGAACTGGCCGCGATGGCGGCTGCAGCATCGCCGATCTGACGCCCCACGTGCACCAGTTCCTCGCCGCTTTCGGTGTCCACAATCGACTGGGCCGCCCAATGCTCCGCCGCGACCTTGTCGGCCGGCAACTCGGTCACTTCATAGAACAGTCCAATGATCGCATCCGTCGAAGCCACAGACTCATCAAGACATCGCAGGAACGTCGTGGCGGCAAGCTTGGTCGACTGGTCGATCCGCATCGCCAGCACGTCCTTCTTGGTCACTTCGAGTTCGATCCACGAGCCTCGCTCAGGAATGATGCGAGCCGAGTGCAGCGGGCGGTCCGATTCGCTTGACACGATCGAAAAGTCGACGCCTGGTGAACGGTGCAACTGGCTGACGATCACCCGCTCAGCCCCGTTCACGATGAACTCACCGCCACCGATCATGATCGGGAACTCGCCCAGATAGATGTCCTCTTCGGGCAAGTCGCCGTGCGTCTCGCGTTGCAGTCGCACCGTGATGCGGAACGGGTGCCCGTAGGTCAATCGCAGTTCGCGGCACTCGTCAGGGGTATAGCGAGGCTCTTCGAGCGAGTACGCGATGTACTCCAGCCGCATCGTCCCGTCGTAACTTTCGATCGGGAAGATTTCGTGCAGGAGTGCTTCGAGCCCGTACTGCTTGTTGCGTGCTGCTGGCGCAACACCCACCTGCAGGAACCGCTCGTACGCGACCCCCTGAATCTGCGTCAGGTCAGGAATAGGGAGTGCATCCCCACGCTTGGTGAACCGACGAATTACCCGGTCACTGCTTTTACCGCGCACAGTGGTCGATGCCATCAACTACCTCGCGAAAGAATAACGCGGCGCGCCCGCCGAACGAGTATGCACCAAAACGCCGCTGCTGTTTCCGTCCATCTTGGCAGAACAACACCCGTCGTCACGCCGCTGCATGAAAAAAATGTTCCTGGCTGGCCCCGCACCGCGCCGAACCCGTCAGTATAACCAGTCGAATCTGCCCGGACCAGTCCAAATTTGAACTTTTCTAAAGTTTTTGGCCCAATCGCGCCTCAAGAGAAAAAAGGACCCCCGTTAAGGGGGTCCACTGATTCGCCGTTTGTCTGCCTGGGACCCAATGTCCGCAATCAGGCGATCTCAACGTCCGCTCCGACTTCCTTGAGCGAAGCGGCCAGTTTCTCGGCGTCTTCCTTCGACAGGCCTTCCTTGACCTTGGCCGGCGTGCCGTCGACCAGATCCTTGGCTTCCTTCAAGCCCAACCCGGTCGCCTCGCGGACGACCTTGATGACCTTGATCTTCTGGTCGCCCGAGCCTTTGAGGACGACGTCGAAGCTGGTCTTTTCTTCAGCCGCCGCAGCACCGCCGCCATCGGCCGGACCCGCCATCATGATCGCACCGCCCGCAGCAGCCTCGATCCCGTAGGTTTCCTTCATGTAGTCGCCGAGATCAACAGCCTCCTTGAGCGTCAAACCCGCAAGCTTGTCGCCCAGATCCTTGATCTTCGCATCAAACGTTTTGGTTCCATCCGACATGGCTTAGAGCCTCCTCAAACAGTGCCCCAACCGGGGCCTTACGACACGCTCATCCAAGAGGGGCCGAACCATTCGGCTCTTTAACCCGAACGCCGAAGCGCCACGGGCCAGTTGGATGATCACGAGTTCATCTCATACGTTGCCCGACTCCCGGGCTCAATTCATCAACCAATCGCTGCGATCGTCTCGCCCTTTTCCAACTTCTCTTCGATCGCCTTGACAATGCCTAGCAGTCTGCCGCCCGGACCTCTGACCTGCCCAAGCAGATTGCGCCCGGGGCTGAGAATGAGCGTGATGTCCTTGGCGATTGCTTCATCACGGGTCGGGTACTTACTCAGTGCTCTGACGCCTGCGTCACCGGCAAAGAGCTGGCCATCAAGCACCGCTCCGCGGAGTTCCACATCAGGGTACTTCTTGAGAAGCTCGACGATTTCTCTGGCCACCTCGACAACTGACTCAGCTCCGTAGGCCAGCGCGTTCGATCCGGTCAGGAGCGGAGACAAGCCGGCGAGTTTCGTATCGCCGAAGGCCTGCATGAACAGTTGATTGCGAATCACCGTCACGCGGATCTCTTTCTTGTAGAGCGCCTGACGGATCTGGTTGGTGTTGTTGGAACTGACACCCCGAAGGCTGATCAGCATCGCGTCCTCGAAGTCGCCGATGCGCTCCTTGTAGTCGCGGATGATGATGTTCTTGACGGGCTTAGACATGGAACACTCCTTGAATCCTGCTTGCATTCACGCGTTCGGGCCCGTCAGGCCTCGACCGCTGCTGTTTCGTACTTCAACTGCACCCCGGGGGTCATGGTTCCGCTCAGAGTGATCTTCCTGATGTACACTCCCTTGACGGTCGAAGGACGCACCTTCTCGATCGTCGTGATGAAGTATTCAAGATTCTCGACCAGGTGCGACTCGGGAAAGCTCATCTTTCCGATCACTGCGTGAACGTTGCCGCCCTTGTCCGTGCGATATTCGACCTTGCCAGCGGCAAACTCCTTCACCGCGTCTGGAACGTTGCCCGCCACGGTCCCGTTCTTCGGGCTCGGCATCAGACCCTTGGGCCCGAGCACACGGCCGAGTTTCGAGATCACTCGCATCATGTCAGGCGAAGCCACCGCGACATCAAAATCGAAAAAACCCTTCTCGACTTCCTCAACCAGATCCTCACCGCCAGCCTTGAGAGCGCCAGCGGCCATCGCTTTGGCCACAACATCTGACGGGCAGAATGCAATGACCCGCTTGGCCTTGCCAATCCCGCGAGGGAGAGACACCGACCCACGCAACATCTGGTCCGCCTGTTTCGTGTCCACACCAAGGTGCATCACGACCTCAACGGTCTGGTCAAACTTCGGAGCCTGAAACTTCTTCAGCAGCGACACCGCTGACGTCGCATCAAGCGGCGAAGTTGGGCGAAGTGAGTCATTGACTTTCTGCTTCTTTGTTCTCTGCGGCATGGATCAGCCCTCCACCACGACGCCCATGGAGCGTGCCGTGCCTTCAATGACCTTCATCGCGGACTCGATCGTGGATGCATTCAGGTCGGCCATTTTTTCATGAGCAATCTTGCGGACCTGCTCCTGATTGATCTTGCCAACCTTGTTCTTGTTCGGCTCGCCTGAGCCCTTCTCGACGCCTGCCGCTTCAAGTATCAACACTGAAGCAGGCGAGCTCTTGATCTCAAACTCGAACGAGCGATCGCTGTACGCACGAATGATGCACCCGACGAGTTTGCCATTGAGGGCTGCAGTCGCAGCGTTGAACTGCTGCACGAACTGGCCCGGGTTGATGCCATTGGCACCGAGCACCGGCCCAAGCGGAGGCGCGGGCGTCGCCTTGCCACCGGGTGCCATGACTTTGATCGTCTTCGTAAGTTCTCTTTTGGCCATGATGCTCCACCTCCCACCGCCAGTGTGTGTTGTCGCGCGACAGGCCGTGGCGCAGACTCTGGTGGTGGTGTTGACGGTTTGACTTGTCCTGGCGCGGACCCTCCGCGTGCAGGGCCTCAAGTGTAGGCCCGCCTCTTCACGAAACAAGGGTCCATCATGACAGGAACTGCAAGCTTTTTATCGCTGTAGTGCCGACTTCATCGCCTGGGTGATGGGTTCATCCAGCCCGTTGGCTTCGGACTTCTGCAGCATGCGTTGGGCCGCCACATCCTTGCCCTGCGCCTGGAGCAACGCTGCCAAGGTCAACCACGCCGAAGATGTCTGGATCTTGTTCGCTTCGGGCGAGACGGCCCACATCAGCTTTCGCATGCGCGGTGCGTCAAAGCCCAGTCTCGCAAGTTCGATCGGCGTAGCTGCGAGTGTCGGAGTATCGCGGTACGCCTTTCGGATCGCCGCGAACCCGTCGCTGAGTTTTCCCAACTCGAGCATTGTCAGGCCATACTCGCGCAGGGCTTGAGAGTCCTCGGAGTTTTCGAGGATGTGCTCTCGGTAGTGCAATGCCGCGGCTTCGCCGTCGCCAAAAGTGAGCGCAATGCGGGCCAGTTCAATCGCTGTGGGCGGATCGACCGGAGCCGGAGGCTGCGCGGGCATGCTGGTCGCAGGCTGATTGAGTGTGCCCCATCCGGCTGTCTCGATGAGTTGAGGCTGGTTGCCTGCGTAGTACGTACCAGAACTTCCCCAGCCGTAGGCATAGCCACGGGGAATGTAGACATACTGTGAACCCCCGCTACCAGGGATGCAGATCACATCGTATGACCACCCGTAATCGGATCCGTGAAGCACGCGGGCGGAATTACGAACATGAGTCGGCAACCCCGCGAGCACTTCTTCGGCATCGCGCACTGTGACGCACCGAGTGCCCCGCGAACCTATCGATCCGATGTGGCACACACCGCCGGATCCAAAAGCCAGATCGCGTGCCAGACCGCCATTGACATTCAGGTGCCAACCGCTCCCGCTAACCGAAAGGTTGGTTCCGGTGACAGTGTACCCCCCGTTATAGGGTCTGCCAGGCAGGCCACGAACGGATGTAATCATCCCCGTCGGTGTTGCCCGCATGGGGACACCTGTACTGGTGCGGATCGTGGTCCCCATGCCAGTGCGAATGGTGCCGGGTTTTTCACTGAGAGATTGACCCCGAGCTGCACCGACAGTTCCGGCTACCAAACATCCACTCAACATCAGACCCGTAAATAGGTTCAATTTCATTGAAGGTCTCCGATCGGCGAAAGGCTGGAGCGCCTCGACGTTCGACTTTCACTCTTCCATACTCATGTGCGAATGGAAAGATTCATTCTGGCAAGCATGATTCGAGGATTTTTGTGCCTCAGACCCCCCGAACCGGCCTGCGCGGGATCAAGTCGCTATCTTCTTAAGCATATCCATGAAACTCCCATTCAACCCTCGCATCAGTGTGTTCCGTTCCGTGACTGTCCTTGCCGGACTTGCTTGCCTCTCCGGAGGTTGCTCGTCCATCTCCACCACCTTCACGGGAACCCGCAACGCAATCGAGATTCGTTCGGTCGAATCGGGCGCGGGAGTGCGCCCGGATATGAAGCGCATGGTGTATCAGTTCCACGACAAGAACAGTGCTGACATTATTCTTTCCGACTTCGACCTTGCAGACCTGACCGAATTCTCGAATGTGCCGACAGATGGCCAGATCATGCACGTTCACTTTTTTGTTCGTCCGAGGCCAGGTCGAACACCGATCGCCCAGACTGCATGTTCCGCAACTGTGCGACATATCGTGATCTCGCGCGGAGAAATCGGGGTGTACACCGGCGCTGGCTTCATGACGCCCAAGGGAACTCCGGGAGATTCGAGCTTCGGTGGGTCGATCGGTCAGGCACCCATGAGGCTCGCGCGGGCGACTGAGTTCTTTTTCGACCCGCTGGGGCCGTGCGTCGCGTCGATCTCGTTTTCAGCTCGTCTGGATGATGAGCGAACCCGCTCGCTGGTTGCGCTGGTAGATCGTCTGGCGTATGTAGCCGAGGCGGTCGATTCGCTGGTGATCCCGATGCCAGTGCCTCAGGAAGCTGCGCCCGAACCGGAAGAGGGTGTGTCCGAAGGGGAGGGGTGAGATACAGGCTGAGGAACTCTGAACCTCTGGTGCGGTGGAGCGGAAGAACACGTGTTTGATCATCGCCGGGGTGGTACCTTTCACACTACGATCCATTCGGATGCTCGTTCGCCGATCAAGACGATGCGGCTGCCTTCGCATGAGCAAAAACAGAGGAGGTCGGGATGAATTCCAATTTACTCTCACGCCGCCAGGCGGCAGTGTGCCCTGGTGTCGGGCGCATCACTCCGCTAGTAATCGAGCGCGCGTCGGGCGCGCTGCTGATTGCCGATGACGGGCGCGAGTACATCGACTTTGCGTCAGGCATCGGCGTGATGAATGTTGGGCACTGTGATGCAACGGTTGTGACGGCCTTGCGCGAGCAGGCTGGACGACTGCTGCACAACTGCTTCCATGTTGCGACGTACGAACCGTATGTCGCGCTGTGCGAGGAATTGGTGCGCCTGTTTCCACACGGGGGCTCGGCCGGGACCAAAGCGATGCTCGTCAACACCGGAGCCGAAGCCGTTGAAAATGCAATCAAGATCGCGCGCCAGGCGACCGGGCGCGACGCGGTCATCTGTTTCACGGAGGCGTTTCACGGCCGGACGCTGCTGTGCTCGACGCTCACGAGCAAGGTGGAGTACAAGACTGGCTGCGGGCCATTTGTCCCGGAGGTGTACCGCCTGCCGTATCCAAAGCGAACTCGGGCATCGCGTGTAATGGACGATGCCGCCTTTTCGCGTCAGGAGATCGCGAGGCTGCGCATGGCGTTGCGCAACACAGTTGCAGCACAGCACGTCGCGGCGATCATCATCGAACTCGTGCAGGGTGAAGGCGGATTCAATGTCGCGCCCAAACCGTACGTACGAATGCTGCGAGACCTCTGCAACGAACACGGAATCATGCTGATTTTTGACGAAGTACAGACCGGTTTCGGGCGAACCGGGCGCTGGGCAGCGAGTGAGCACTACGGCGTCGAGCCGGATCTGTCGACATGGGCCAAGAGCATGGGCGGTGGGCTTCCGATCGCCGCCGTCGTCGGCAAGGCAAGCGTCATGGATCGCGTGGCGCCTGGGACCGTTGGCGGAACTTACGGCGGAAACCCGGTTGCGTGTGCTGCTGCACTTGCAACCATCGAGCGCATGAAGGCGTTGAACCTGAACGCGCGAGCTGAGCACATCGGCAGGACGATTCGCAACAAGCTTGAAGGCCTGGCCAAGGAATTCCGGGTCATCACTGATGTGCGTGGACTCGGAGCGATGATCGCGGTCGAGTTCAACGATCCGCCCGAAACGCCAGCGCCTGCGCTGGTCAAGGCAATTATCGACTCGGCACTCGCGCAGGGAGTGCTGCTGATCTCTGCGGGTGTGTCGGGGAATGTCATTCGCTTCCTTCCGCCATTGGTCATGACGGACGCACAATTGGATCGTGGACTTGCGGTTCTTGAATCGGCCATCCGCCGGCATGCTGCGACCAACAAGCCACATGCCGAGAGTCACGCGTCATGAAGCCCTTTGCGATAGCGGGTCTTCAACTTCATGTCTCGGGGCGTCAGTCGAACCTCGAACACATCACCGACCGCATCGAGATGCTGATGTATCTGTATCCGTGGGTGCAAATGGTTGTGGTGAGTGAACTGGCGACCTTTGGCGGGTGGACGGGACACGCAGCTCCACTCCCAGGCCCAACTGAAGCGGCGTATTGCCAACTCGCTGCCAAGCATCAGATCTGGCTTATCCCAGGGTCACTGTATGAGAAGACCGAGACTGGGATTTTCAACACTGCCCCGGTCATCAACCCGCAGGGCGACGTGATCGCGCGATACCGCAAGATGTTCCCGTTCCTGCCATACGAAACCGGCGTGGAGTCGGGAACCGAGTTCTGCGTGTTCGATGTGCCAGAGGTCGGGCGCTTCGGTGTCAGCATCTGCTACGACATGTGGTTCCCCGAGACCACACGCACACTTGCAGCGATGGGAGCTGAAGTCATACTGCACCCGACACTCACGGGAAGTATCGATCGTGATGTTGAACTGGCAATCGCTCGCGCAACCGCTGCAACGAACCAATGCTTCGTCATCGACATCAATGGCGTCGGCGATGGCGGAAACGGACAATCGCTGATGGTGGCCCCGACAGGCGATGTGTTGTATCAGGCTGGGCATAGTCAGGAGATGATGCCACTGGAGATCGACTTGGCGCGCGTCGGCCGCTCACGAGAGGTTGGCCTGCGGGGGCTGGGCCAACCACTCAAGAGTTTCCGCGATCGCAAGGTTGACTTTGCAATCTACGACCGCAGCAAGCCTCAGCCCCCGTATCTGGAGACTCTCGGCCCCCTCGAGAAGATGGCGCGTGGATCTCGCGCTGGTCTGACACCGACCTCGTTCTCAGATGCGAAGCCTCGTATCGACGACGGCGGCTTGTCCTCTGCTCGACTCGACGTGCCACCGACCCCTCCGCCCGGAGGAGGTCTGCCATGAGCCAAGGAGGGCACGCATGAGCGACAGCCGCGACGCAACAAGAGAAGCGCTGGGGTCCGTACGGACCTACGACGCGCCGCAGTTGCGCATGGATACGTGGAACGAACTTGCGGTGAACTGCGCATGGCTGCGCGACTTTGCGCGCGGCGGTCGTGATATCGCCGAGCCTCGGTCCCGCGTCGAAGCCAACTTCATAACGCTGCGATGCCTCGAGTTTTATTGGGCATTTCCAGGCTTGCGGAAGGTTGCAGAACTCGACAGACTCTTCGCGCGTGAGCAGTTTGTCGACCTTCAGCGCGAGGCTGCCGGTATTGTGCGATTGCTGGTTGGCGATGCCTATCGAGAGCGCGGTGCAGCGGCGCGCAACGGCAACGGGAACGGAGATTCTGAGGAAAGCGGGAGCAAGCGGCGTGTTCGGCCCTACTTTGAAGTCCTTTTTGTCGATGACATGGACGCGGAGGATGAAGCAGAACTGCGTACAGGTTTTGCTGCGTGTCGTCGCGACACAGACGAGTTCACATACGACATCGTGACGGTGCCGAGCGTCGAGGACGCGGTGATAGCGGTGCTCTTCAACCCGACGATTCAGGCGTGCTTCCTGCGATACAACTACGCCTACCGATCGACCAATCGGCATCCGATGTTCGGGCGCTATCTTCACTTTCTTGCGACCGATCCGATGCCGACGAGTTTTGGGCTTGATCGCAGCCTGCACCTTGCCCGATTCCTACGAAAGCTGCGTCCGGAACTGGATCTGTACCTGGTGACAGACACGCCGTTGGAACGTGTTGCGGGGAACATGGGGGCCGAATTCCGTCGGACATTCTACAGGCTCGATCAGTTCATGGAGCAACACCTGAGCGTGCTCAAAGGCATGCAGGCGAAGTTTGACGCCCCCTTCTTCGAGGCTTTGCGCAAGTACAGCAGTAAGCCGACGGGGGTTTTTCATGCGTTGCCAATCGCTCGCGGCAAGTCGATGACCAACTCGCATTGGGCGCGCGATCTGCTCGAGTTCTATGGGCCCAATATCTTTATGGCGGAAACTTCGGCCACGAGCGGCGGGCTTGATTCACTTCTTCAACCTCGCGGACCGATCAAACGCGCTCAGGATGCCGCTGCGCGAACATTCGGCGCACGCCACACATACTTCGTCACCAACGGCACATCCACAGCGAACAAGATTGTCATGCAGGCACTCGTGCGCCCGGGTGACATCGTGCTCATTGACCGTGATTGTCATAAATCGCACCACTACGCGATGGTTCTGGCTGGCGCACAGCCGGTGTATCTTGAATCGTATCCGCTCACACAATACTCGATGTACGGCGGAGTGACACTCGATACGATCGAGCGCAACCTGTTAGCACTCCGCGATGCAGGAAAACTCGATCGCGTGCGCATGTTGTTGCTGACCAACTGCACATTCGACGGCCTGACCTACGACCCGCAGCGCGTCATGCGGCGAGTGCTGGCGATCAAGCCTGACATGATTTTCCTTTGGGATGAAGCATGGTTTGCGTTTGCATCGGCCAGCCCCGTCCTGCGCCGCCGAACGGCGATGCTCTCGGCCAAGGCATTGCGAGACGAGTTTCGCAGCACTGCCTATCGCGAAGCGTACATGAAGCGCCCGATCGAGAAGGAGACCGATTCTCGTGATGATGCGAGCATTGACCCCATGCCCGACCCGGAGCGCGTGCGCGTTCGCGTCTACGCGACGCAATCGACACACAAGACGCTCACGTCGCTCCGGCAGGGTTCGATGATTCATATCCACGATGAGGATTTTGAGCAGAAGTCGGCAGATTCGTTTCATGAGGCATTCATGACGCACACCTCGACTTCGCCGAACTATCAGATTGTCGCATCGCTCGACGTCGGGCGTCGTCAGTTCGAAATCGAAGGCTATGAACTCGTCGAACGCAGCATCGGATTGGCGATGACGCTGCGTGAGCGCATCTACGAGCACCCTGCAATCCGCCGCTATTTCTCTGTGCTGCGTCCGGCCGACATGATCCCGCCGCAGTTCCGGCCTTCGGGGCTCGAGTTTTACTACAACGTCGAGCGAGGATGGGGCCCGATGGAGCGGGCCTGGCTCGAAGACGAGTTCACGCTCGATCCGACTCGAGTCACGGTGCATGTCGGTGCCAGCGGCCTGGATGGCAACACCTTCCGCAATCTGCTGATGGACCAGTACGACATCCAGATCAACAAGACCTCTCGCAACACGGCTCTGTTCCTGACCAATATCGGCACGACACGCGGCGATGTGGCGCACCTGGTCGATGTGCTTGCACGCATTGCGCGCGACATCGATGAGGGCCTGTTGCTCGAGAGCGCCTCGGGTCTTGCACTGCACACCGACCGCGTCGAGTCCCTGCTCAGCGCGCCCGCCCTGCCACACTTCAGCCGTTTTCACGACGCATTTCGCACGCCAGGCTCGACGACGCCCGAAGGCGATCTGCGGCGCGCCTTCTTTCTTTCGTATGACGATGCCTGCTGCGAGTGGCTCAGGCTTCGCCCGGGCGGAACTGTCCCCGAGGCATCGCGTGAATATGTTTCGGCCGCGTTCGTCACGCCCTACCCGCCGGGCTTTCCGATTCTGGTCCCCGGGCAGGTCATTACGCCCGACATTCTCGGATATCTTGCTGCGGTGGATGTCAAGGAGATTCACGGCCTGAGTCCGCGTTACGGTCTGCGCGTCTTCGCCGAAGCCGCCCTGCGTCACGCGGCACGAAATCCTGTTCAGGCCGCGTATCCTCAGATTCGCTCTGTCCCCGCTCAACCCGGAGAGCCTTCGTCATGACGCCCGATCCCACACTCGCCCCGCAGTCCAATCGCTACAGCCGCCCGCTGACTTCGGATCAGCCGGTGTCGCGTCAGGCCCGCGTGCTCGATGGCCTTTCCGACATACGTCGCTACTTTCATCGCAACACCAGGCCGATCTATTTCGTGAGCGCCACCGCCTTCAATCTGCTTGGCATGGATGAGTGGATCCGCAACTTCACGTTCATCAACTCGATCGACAGTTTCGACGGACAGCATCCCAACGTGTTTGTTCCGCCTCCGATCGAGCATGCGCCGTTCACATCGATCGAGGATATCAACAACTACCTTCTCGCGCACCCTGCGGTGGCCGAACTGGTGGGCGATCGTGGCGTGGGCGGCAAGGCCCTCTTCCTGATGTTCGACGAGATGACCGAGCACCTGTGCCGAAGTCTGGGGCTCGAGGTTGCGTTCCCGCCTGCTGTGTTGCGCTCGAAAGTCGATGACAAGATGGAAACCACGCGCATCGGCAATCGCGCCGGCGTGCGCTCCGTGCCCAACGTCCTGGGCCGTGTCGATTCGTACGCAGCCCTGCGCGAGCTGGCCAGGCCTCTGGGCGATGACCTTGTCATCCAGACGGCGTACGGCGACTCGGGTCAGACGACGTTCTTCGTTTCGAACGAAGCCGACTTCAAGAAGTACGCCGACCAGATCACCAGTGCGCCCGAGGTCAAGGTGATGAAGCGCATCCGCTGCCGTGGCGCCGCGCTCGAAGCCTGCGCCACGCGACACGGCACGATCGTCGGCCCGCTCATGACCGAGCTGGTCGGCTTTCCCGAGCTCACGCCCTATCGCGGCGGGTGGTGCGGCAACGAGGTCTTCGCTGGCGCTTTCGATGCGGGCGTTCGCGCGCGGGCCCGCGAGGCTGCGTTCGCGTTTGGCGAGGAGCTGCGCACGATGGGCTACAAGGGATATTTCGAGCTCGACTTCCTCGTCGATCTCGACTCGGGCGAGGTGTATCTTGGCGAGTGCAATCCGCGCATCACGGGCGCCAGTTCGATGACCAATCTCGCGGCCTTTGCGCACGCCGACGCCCCGCTTGTGCTCTTTCACCTGCTCGAGTGGATGGGGGTCGAGTACAACCTCGATGTCGACAGCCTCAATGCGCGCTGGGCCGACCCGGACAACATCGACTCCTGGAGCCAGCTTGTCATCAAGCACACCGGCAGCGAGGTCGACCGCATCACGCAGGCTCCGCCCAGTGGTCTGTGGGAGCTGCTGCCCGGCGGCGGTATCCAGTACGTTCGACCGCAGACGCACCGCCGCACGGTGCAGTACGAAAACCGCGCGTTCTTCCTGCGCATCAGCGGCGTGGGCGACTATCGCTACAAGGGTGCAGAGCTGGGCATCCTGGTCAGCCCCGGCCGCTTCATGGATGACGAGTTCAATCTGACGCAGCGCGCCAAAGCCTGGATCGATGGCATTCGCAGTCATTATGCGGGCGCCGCGCCAGCGGCTGCGGCTCCCGAACCTCCGCTTGATTCGAGCGGCTTCAAACTGCTCTGACACGGCCGGCATGTCGCAGCTCCAGACCACCTTCCGCGCGATCGACGAGCCTCAGCCGGGCCCCGCGCTGGCGGCGCTTTACAGCGAGTACGCTCCGGCGTATCGACGCTGGTTCATGCGCGAGGGCGAGGCCAGGCGTCCAACGCTGGCCCTTGCGCGCCAGATGCTGCGCAACCACATGCCCGAGCTTGCCCCGCTGCACGATGATCTGTGCGACCTTGTCGGCGCCAGCGCCACCGACGCGCGCTTGCTCGCGCTGTATCGTCCGCCTCCCATCGTGCGCGGCTGCTCGCAGGCGGCGGTCGTGCGCGAGGGCCGCGCCGCGCTGGTGCGCAACTACGACCACGCGCCGCACCTGTGCGATGCGGTGATTCTGCGCTCGAGCTGGCTGGGCACACGCACGATCGTCTCGACCGATTGCCTCTGGGGGGCGCTCGATGGCATGAGCGACGCCGGGCTGGCCGTGGCGCTGGCCTTCGGGGGCGATCGGGCGACGGGCGACGGCTTTGCGGCTTCGCTCGTCGTGCGCTACCTGCTCCAGACGTGCGACAGCGTCGCCTGCGCCAGCGCCGCGCTGGCGCGCGTGCCGGTCGCGATGCCGTATACGTTTGCGCTGCTCGATGCCCAGGGCCATAGCGCCACCGTGCATGTCGGCCCGGGGCGGCCGGCGAGCATCACGGGCGCGGCGGTGTCGACGAATCATCAGGAGGCGGTCGCGTGGCCCGCCTACGAGCGCTTTGTTCAGAGCTGCGCGCGCCAGGATCATCTCGTGCAGCTGCTCTCAAACCCGGACACGAGCCTCGATGCGATCATCGCCCGCTTTCTTGAGCCGCCGCTGTACCGCACGCAGTGGTCGCGTGGCTCGGGGACGCTGTACACGGTCGCGTACGAACCGCGGGCGCGCACGGCGCGGTTCATGTGGCCGCTGAGCGAACGCTGGTATGGCTTTGGCGCGTTTGCGCCTGAAGCGTTCACGGTTGTCTACGGCGCGCCGCGCTGAGGGGCGGGCGCATGAAAAAGGGAGCACAGCCGCTGGCCTGCGACTGCGCTCCCGACTGGAGCCCGCCATCCCTGGCGTGAATATTGAGTGGTCGCCAGCACGCCTTACGCGGCCAGCGTGAGACCGCCGCCCGACTGGCCTTGCTCGCTCGAGGCCCCGAAGTAGATCACTGTGGGGTCCGAGGGCTGGCTGAAGCCGCCCGCGCGGCCGGCGATGACGCGATACGAAACGCTGGCCATGCCGGTGGGCACGCTCGTGTCGATGAAGATCTGTTCTTCGCTGGTGCCGATGAGGTTGTAGGGCCCGGTGACTTCGCCCGGCGGCGTGAGCGCGCGGTAGATGCGAAACGACGTGCCGCCGCGGCGCGTGCAGGTGAACTTGAGTTCGACGCTGCCGCCGGTGAGCAGCGTGCTGGTGAGGTTGGTCGGCACGGGCGGGGCGCCCAGCGGCGCGGCCGGGCTTGGCGCGGGGATCGAAGCCTTGGCGTAGACGGTCGGGTCGCTGGTGGTCAGCGCGTAGGCCTTGATGGCGGCGGTCATGGCCGCGACCAGTTCGCGCAGCGCGTCCGTCTCGGCGTAGTAGATGATTGTTGCATTCTTGCTGGCGATGCGGGCTGCGATCGCAGCGTTTTCGGCCGTTTGTGCAGTATTGAGTTGGGCTGCCAAGCCCGCGACCTGTGGAGCGGTGAGGCCTATCGAGGCCGGGGCCGCGGCCCACGAGGCGATCCGTTCCAGACACCACGAAATGAGTTGTTGCCGCGACTGCGGCAAGACGCTTGCCATTTGAACACTCCTGAGCAGTGGCGCTGCACAAGCCGCCCGTGTGAAAAAGAACCTGCCCGCACGGCCCATCCGGCGGGCGCGGCAGGCCATCGGACCTGCTGCAGCCAGCCTCATCGGGCGAGCCGCGCGAGGATCTTTGAAAAGAAGTTGCGTGCGCGCGTGGCCGTTTTCATCGGCCCGGGCCTCGGCCTTTTCTGCGCGGTGCATGGATCTCCCCCGGACCCGGCGGGGCCGAGGGGTGGAGCCACGGGCAGAGCGTTGGGGAAACCGTGGAGAACGACAACTCCCCTTTCATCTTGTCCGTCCCCTCTCTCACGCCTTGCGGCCCCGTTCTCATGTCTTCCGGCCCCGTTCTCATGTCTTCCGGCCCCGGCGGGGCCGCGGGTTGTAGCCACGGGTGGAGCGCAGCCTGCGGAGCAGGCGAAGCGCAACCCGTGGAAAGGGTCTCCTTTTGAATCTGTCCTCGCCCCGGAGGGGCGAAGGAGGCGCACGATCGACGCGAGAGTGAGTCTGCGCGGTGATTGAGGAAGTCTGCGCGGTGCGAGGTCGATTCGTCTGGGCGCGGGAACGGTTCAACGTGTCGCGGGAACGTTTCAACTTCGCGCGGAGTTCGTTTCCTCTGCCCCTCCGGGGCAGATCAGAGAAAGGGGGCCGCTCTTTCCCCGGGTTACGCTCTGTCCGGCTGGCGGCGGACGGCGCTCCACCCGTGGCTACAACCCGTCGCCCCTCCGGGGCGAAGAATCGCGCGGACTTGAGGCACCGTCTCACATTCGGGGCGAAGAAGAGCGCGAACGTGTCGCGCGTGCGCCCTGCCGGGGCGAGGAGGCGTGCGGGCACACTTCGCCGTCGCGGCGCTGGACGAGAAAACCAAGGCCGCGCGGGCGGCGCTGCATTGAGTATGCTCTGCACTCAGCCCGTCGCGCAGGGCCCGGGGAGCCGCCATGCCAGGCACGTATGCACACCTTCTGCTCCACATCGTCTTTTCGACCAGAGGCCGCCTGCCTTGGATTCGCGCTGAGGTCGCCGAGCGTCTGTATCCCTACATCGGAGGCATCATCCGGGCCGAGAAGGGCGTGCTCTATGCCATTGGCGGCGTGGAGGATCATGTTCACCTGTTTCTCCGGTGGCGGCCCGACGGTGCGGTGTCGGACCTGATGCGCACCGTCAAAGCGCGCTCATCCAAATGGATCCACGACACCTTTTCGGCACTGAACGACTTCGCCTGGCAGGAGGGCTACAGCGTTTTTTCCGTCAGCGCATCGCAGGAAGACGCCGTCAAAACGTACATCGCCGCTCAGGCCGAGCATCACAAGAAGGAAGATTTCAAGTCGGAGCTGCTCACGTTGCTCCGCGCCCACAACATCGAGTTTGATGACAAGCATGTGTTCGACTGAGCGGTGCGCCTGGCCCGGGTGTGATGTCTTGCGGCCCCTTTCACGCACCTTGTGGCGTGGGTCTCATGTCTTCCGGCCCCGGCGGGGCCGCGGGTTGTAGCCACGGGCAGAGCGCAGCCTGCGGAGCAGGCGAAGCGCAACCCGTGGAAAGGGTCTCCTTTTGAATCTGTCCTCGCCCCGGAGGGGCGAAGGGAGCGCACGATCAACGCGAGAGTGAGTCTGCGCGGTGCGCGGTCGAATCGTGTGGGCGCGGGAAAGGTTCAACATGGCGCGGGAAGGTTTTGTCGTGGCGAGGGAAAGGTTCAACGTGTCGCGGGAGCGTTTCAACGACGCGCGGAGTTCGTTTCCTCTGCCCCTCCGGGGCAGGGGAGAGAAAGGAGGGCGATCTGTCCACGGGTTGCGCTCTGTCCGGCTGGCGCCGGACGGCGCTCCACCCGTGGCTACAACCCGTCGCCCCTCCGGGGCGAAGAATCGCGCGGACTTGAGGCACCGACGCCCCTTCGGGGCGAAGACGCGCGGGGGCGTGACTCGCGTGCGCCCCTCCGGGGCAAAGAGACGCGGGGACTTGATGAGTTGCTGGCCTCTTCGGGCACGCGGGGGGCAGCGGGGGCTCCCTGGAAGTGGTGGGCTGCACGTCGCTGTTGCGGGCCTTTCTCGCTCTGTCGCGAACGTGCTGCCTTCTGCTGCGAACGTGGGGCGATTGTGTGGGGTTCTGGGTGAGGGCAGGTCGCGGCGGGGCGAGTGAAGGAG